>JACKQG010000297.1_pt1 | contig 73296 bp, 55 predicted proteins | sample 8237621 | NCBI WGS metagenome assembly JACKQG01 (sample SAMN15677084, study PRJNA649215) | marine metagenome | biome: marine; feature: Black Sea; material: saline water; isolation source: suspended particulate matter (SPM) from the Black Sea western gyre | collected 2013-06-09/2013-06-10 | depth... | reverse complement strand
CGGATACGTAATAGCCATCTCCCCCCATCTTGCCAACAGAATCAAGATGCTCTTGGTTGATCATACCATCACTATACAAATCATCACGCACATAAACTGAGGTTACGTCTAGTAACACAACTGTGCCGCTCCCAGCTAAATCTCCAATAGACAGTGTTTCTCTTAACCTGCATTCATAACGAACAGGTGATTTCTTCACCGACAATGCTGATACTTTTTGGCTAACACAATACTCGACCCCAGCATGAGAAAACTCACTTTGGTCAATAGGAAGGCTGGCGCTGGTAGCATTCATTATGTCCATTAGGTCGCTATTAACAATGTTGACCACACATTCACCCGTTTCTATGAGGTTTTTGAGCGTATCTTTGCCAAGGCCGGCTCTTGGCGTAACCTGTGTATAGAGGATTACGGGGGGATTGCAGCTGGCCACTGTGAAAAAAGAATAGGGCGCAAGGTTATCGACCCCGTCTTTGGATCGTGTACTAATCCACGCAATAGGTCTGGGTGTTACTCCACCATTAAGTAATCGGTATTTTGCTTGATTTCCTAGGGTTGAAATATCAAAGTTCATTGCTTGTCCGCTCAAATAAATGTTGGCCAGAATTATACGAACAAGTATAGATTGAGTGAGGGATTTAACAAGCCTTGGCTAACCTACAAAACAACCAATCATTTTGCATCCATTGTCGAGCCATTTACTTGACTTAATCTATCCACTTTAAGTAATCATGACCCTCACCACCCGTCCAGCACGCACTAAAGATTTATAGCTTTACCTATGGCAATATAGGAGCTTATCGCAAACATGACTTACCCGCCCTTAGAGGTAAGCGCAATAACAACAAAGACTCAGGTCTGTAGATGGGTAAAGCCTTACTTTATAACTGCCAAAACGGTGCTTGGATAAGTGCCTGGGGGTTGTTATGTGCTGGTCTTTTGTCGATGTCGAGCACCTTTGCTACAGAGCCAGACATTCAGTTGCGCGACACCTGCCCGCCTAGCTTTAGCTTGAGCGACGACAACCGTTGCTCTCTTCGCCATATGTACCAACTTTACGATTCTCTGCAAGACAGCGGCATTGGTGGACTGAAAACTGCTCTGCCTAAAGCTCGCGATGGCTTTAGCCCTCAACAGATTGATTTAGGGCGTTTGTTGTTTTTTGACCCCATATTGTCTGTCGACAACAGTCTTTCGTGTGCGACCTGCCACAATCCCAAGCAAGGATTTAGCGATGCCATGGACCGTAGTATTGGGATTAACGGTCATGTACAAAATCGCTCAGCGCCCACACTGTGGAACAGTGCCTTTTTGTCGTCATTTTTTTGGGACGCCCGCGCCCAGAGTCTAGAGGAACAAGCCCTAGGCCCGCTATTTAGTGCCAATGAAATGGGTAATACGCCCGAGCAGTTAGTGGCTAGTTTAAATAGTGCGGTAGTCTACAAGAGATTGTTTAAGCTGGCGTTTCCGAATCAAAAAACGGCTTTATCTGTTAATAATGTGATTACGTCTTTAACAGCTTTTCAAAGCTCGCTGGTATCACTCAATAGTCGCTATGACCAATATGCCCACGGCTACCATCAAGCTTTAACTGACAACGAGATAGCCGGCTTAAATGTGTTTAGGTCGTTTGTTGCACGTTGTTCCCAGTGCCACACACCCCCCTTGTTCACTAACCAACAGGTGGCCGTGATTGGCACCCCCGAGCCTGAAGGATTAGCCCGAGATGTTGGTGCAGAGAAAACGTTTAATTCAAAGGTATTGCGCGGCGGCTTTAAGGTGCCGACCCTGCGCAACATTGCCCAAACGGCCCCTTATATGCACTCTGGGCGTTTTAAGACCCTGCGTGAAGCAGCCGAGTTTTACACCGGTGGTCGTGGTCATGCGGTGCCTAAAGGCGAAGACTTGTTGTTACACTGGCATATATCAGAACCTAATTTAACCAGCAATGAAATTGACCAACTGGTAGACTTTATGAAAACGCTCAGCGATGAAAGCTTTACCCCAGCAACACCCAAGCAGGCACCCTCTGGCCTGCCGTTTAAACACATGGAGAATGCTCATGAAAAAACTTAACAGTCTAGCTATTGGTCTTGCACTGGTTACCTTTGCCGCCGGTTGGTATTTAGGTGGTAGTAATGATGCACTCACGATCACCAGCAGTGCCGGTGGTAAAAGCTATGCTGGCGGCTATGTGAATGAACAGGCGACAGAGGCTGCATCAAGCCGTGCGGTTAAACTACGAACCACTGAGGGAAAAACTCACGTGGTAAACCCAGGTGACTTGATTCAAGCCGCGGTTGAATTAGCCGTGCCGGGAGACACCATTCAGGTTATGCCCGGGACATACTCAGAGACCGTTTATATCGACAAAGATGATATTCACTTACGAGGCGTTATTGTTGAGGGTGAGCGAGCAACCCTAGATGGATTAAAGACACTAAACGATGCGATTCTGTTTTCTGGTAACAATATTATTATCGAGAACTTCAAGATAATCGACTACAAAGGCAATGGCATTATGAGCCAAGCCGGCAATAATTTTGAGATTCGCAACAACCTAATTATTGATACAGGTATTTATGGCATTTTCCCCCAACTGGGCAAGAACGGTCTAATTGAACACAATGTAGTGTCGGGCATTGCCGATGCGGCTATTTATGTGGGCATGAGCGATAACATTCATGTGGCCTACAACGAGGTATTTGATAGCGTGGCCGGCATTGAAATAGAAAACAGCCGCCATGCCATTGTTGAGCACAATCATACTCATCACAACACCGGCGGTATTTTGGCGTTTATCACCCCAGGACTACCCGTCAAAGATACCTATGATGTCATTATTCGAAATAATTTTATTATGGATAACAACACCCCCAACTTTGGCGCACCAGGCTCCACCGTTGCTGGTATACCCCCCGGTACGGGTATTTTAATTATGGCGGCCGATGATGTGGTAGTGGAAGGTAATATCATTAGTAACCATAAAACTGCAGGTATTTTAATCACTGACCATGGTAATGCAGATGATCTTACGTTAGATCCTGAGTCTGACCCCAATGCAGATGGCGCGATGATTTTAGATAACGTCATGCTTAATAATGGCTATGACACTATTGATGCGGTGCGAGCCTTTGCATTAACGGAATTGCATACCGGTGATATTGATATCTTTCAGATAGGGCCAACCGAAGGTAGCTGCATTATTAACCGCCACCGTTATAAAACTGTTGGCATCGGTGATTTTACCGATTGCGACTTCACCAATACCGATGATATCGACAATTACCTGCTGGCCGGTGGCGCACAACCACGGGTAATACTTCCTTCAGAGCGCGGTGAGATTGCCTATCTAGGCGTTTGTACCGGTTGTCATGCTTATGCTGGTAGGTTAATTGGTCCGTCAGTGGAAGAGATTCAGGCGCTGTACGCCAATCGGCCCGAAGCGCTGGTTCAGTACATTAATGCTCCAACACCTAGGCGCACTGATTACCCAGAGATGCCAGCACAAAACTATCTAGACGCAGAAACACAGCTGGCCGTGGCCAACTATATTTTGCAGGTAGGAAATTAAGTAACCGCGGAGTTTATTCTGCTAAGGAATAGCTAAAGTCATCGTACTTTAGCTCTAGTAGCTTAATGCCCTAGTTTTCGGCTGTATCTAGGTATGGCTCAGCCCCTGATCGCATTTCGGCAGTCATGGGAATAGCTTTTCTTGCATTCAAATCAAAGAAGACACTAGTGCTTTCTAATGTTGCCGCGACAGTCCCTTTGCCAATATTGTGCATAGTGTAAAGTACTGTTACCGATTTATTACCCAGCTTAGTAAGAGCGCCGGTAATTTCTAGCAAGTCACCCTCAGCAACCTCATCTTGATACTCTATGACGTGTCGAACGTCTGCCCAACCTTTTCCTGCCGCTTTAGCCTGGGCTCCAGTCCAACCAAAGACGGTATAAAGCAGGTGATAGGATGCATCGTCAAACATAGCCACATAGTGACGTGTCGTCATGTGGCCCATTACATCGCAAAGTGAAGGGTGGCTAATGCCTTTGTATAAGATCATAGGAATAGGTCTCTTTTATCTGTTGATTTTATGTGGGCGACAAAAATGCACACAGTGGCTGACTGGGGTGCTTCGACGAGTAAAGCGTATCACCAATAGATTGGATTTTTCTTGAGTCACTTTTAAACGGAAGCCAAGGTTGCAGGCCTGACTGATTAGGATTGCCGTTGGTAGCAAAGTTTACCCAATAACTCTGCATGACTTTAGTGAGCCTATGGTCAGCCTCAACGGTGGGCAACCATACATCATGGGTATCAAAAACATAGGGCAGCTCTGCCCCATGATATGCGCCCATCGTCGCGGCTAAATCACCCTCGCGTTGACGGGTAAAGTGATATACCCAAGCTCTTCGTCCAACATTGGACACCTTTTGGGCAAGTACCAGCGAAGGACAGACATAGTATTTTGCGGTACGCAATAAATCCAGTTTTCGCCGGTCATCGGTTTCAGCTGCCAAAATCGTATGTAATGTATCTACACTTGATGGTGCAACCTCGGCGTCCAACCACCCTTCGATATCAGGTTGATCACCCGTATACATTAACCATTCATCATCGTTTGACCCTATTAACAAATCAACCGAATGTATTTTCCCATCTCTTAGGGTGTCCATAATGGACTCCCTTACACTGTGTCCATCCACCACTGCATCAAAATAATGATTCTTAAAAACTGTGTCGGCGGCCTCTAGAATAGTGTCAGCAGGCAGTCGTCTCATTGCCCGTATAGGATCATCGACGTCATCGCCTACTGTCTGTTGAGCAAAAACATGGCCCAATGCCAAATGAGCCTCTCTAACACTGCGGTTGGTCAAAGAGGAGCCTCCACTTTGATGAATTACTTTAGAAAAGAGACCCTTACTAGAAGGCATGACCATGAGGTAGTCTATATTGTTGGCCCCTGCTGACTCGCCCATCACCGTAATTTTTTGTGAATCACCACCGATGTTCTCAATATTGTCAGTGACCCACTGCAGTGCAGCAACTTGGTCAAGCAAGCCAAAATTTGCCGGGACGAGTGAGGGGTGAGAGAAAAACCCAAACACGCCAACACGATAAGCGATAGACACCACAATAACGCCCTTCGCGGCCAAGTTATGACCAATATAATTAGGCTCATAGGACCAGCCTGCTTTATTGCTTCCACCATGGATATATACAATCACCGGCAGTGCCTGAGGATTTTCTTTATCTTGCACTGGCCGCCAAAGGTTAAGGTATAGGCAGTCTTCGCTGACCTTGGGTTGCTTTATTAGGGTTGGATCTCCGCCGAAATCAGCGGCTACATTTTGATACCACTTGGCAATATGATCCCCTTGCATGCATGCGGGTGCAAATGTATCAGCTTGATAAATACCTTGGGTCATTTGTAATGGTTGTGGTGGTGCCCACCTAAGCGCACCCACTGGTGGCTGCGCAAAAGGCACACCCAAAAATGACTCAGTGATTCCGCTCTCAGATAGTTGCCCCTCAAAGACTGAAACATCGTTCAGGCGCAACGAAGGTCGCTCAAGGGAGTCCGGTTCGGTACTCACATTGCAGGCATTAACCGTCACTAGCAGGCAAAAAAGCAATAATTTAGTCCATAGTTTCTTTACTGAGATCATTTGTGAATTACTCCATAGAAATCACGACACAACCGCCAAATCCACCTTGTTCAATAAGCTGATGCCCCTGACTTAAACTATCTAAAGGCACTATGTGGGCTATTCTGTGTCGCAGCGTTTCTGCTTCTAAAGCGGCAGTAATATCCTTTATTGCCTGTGCTTTTGCAGTCTCAGGCATGGCATAAACAATAATCATACGCAATGTAAGGTCCATGTACATCATGTCTAAAAAAGGGATCGAGGGTTGCTGTACCTGGGTGGATGAGTAGGTTGCAATCACCCCGTTGGTGGCAATGCATTTGAGGACTTCGGGTAAGTTGGCGCCAAACTCAACATCAATTACGCGATCAACTTTTTTACCCTCAGTTGCTTGCAATACCTGCTGAGCCCAATCTAACTGTCGGTGGTTAACTACCTGACTAGCGCCTAACTCGAGGCACATGGCCTTGTCTACTGCATTACTCGCAGTCGCAATAACCGTTGCTCCGGCCATCCTCGCCCACTGTATTGCATAATAGCCAACACGTCCTGCACCACCAGTTACCAATAGTGTTTTGCCTCTAACATCACCATCAGCGTGGACGCACCTGTGTGCTGTCATAGCAGGAATACCTAAACAGGCACCAATGCTAAAGTCTGTATTGTCAGGTAAGGCTACGGCTCGATTAGCATCTAGACTAATATATTCTGCGGCAGTGCCCAAGAGGCGTCCATATTGGGCTTGATAAACCCACACTCGCTGGCCTACTCGGCTCGCCGATACACCTTTGCCAACAGCCTCAACGGTTCCAGCACCATCACTGTGAGGAATCACCAGTCCATTGTCGAGCAAGTGAGGAAATGCGCCGGCGCGCTTCTTAACGTCCGAAGGATTCACTCCACTGGCCGCTAGTTTAACTAAAACTTGCCCCACCCCGACTGTCGGTTTTGGCTGCTCACCCACGTGAATAACGTCTTCTGCAGCACCAAATTTTTCGAACCATCCTGCTTTCATAAGTCTTTCCTAACAATAATGTTGAGTTCCTTTGCAGATCAATCCAACCAATTGGATAAACCCTCTGTGTGTCCGTCTATAGGGATTGCCTGCCCCGTTATATGTTGCGCTGCTTTAGAGCATAGAAAATCAATAGTTTCAGCTATATTCTCTGCTTCGACAAAGACTCTCAGTGAATTCTGACGTAAATAAACATCGCGAATTGACTGCGGTGAGACGCCTCTGGCCTTTGCGTCTAAATCAATAACGCGGTCAATACGCGGGCCATTGACGCTCCCCGGGCAGATAGCATTTACTCGCACACCATAAGGGCCAAGCTCCATGGCCCAGGTTTTGGTTAATCCAATAATCGCCCACTTTGCAGCAGCATAGGGCGAGCGAAGAGGCATGCCAAATAACCCCGCATTGGAAGACATATTAATCATGTTGCCCTTAGATTCTTTCAGTAAGGGAACGGCTTTGCGAGTGACATAAAAAATACTATTTAAGTCGATATTAATCGTATTTTCCCAGTCTTCAACGCGAATATCTTCAACCGCTGCGGTCGGCCCGGCTATGCCCACATTATTGACTAATATATCAAGCCCACCATAAAGTCTCTGGAGGTCATCAAATACTTTGTCTACTTGGGTTACTTGAGAAACATCGGCACAGGTTGCCGTAATATCAGGAAACTCAGATTTCAAATCATCAATAGTTTGCTGTGCTATATCGCAAATATGTACCCTGCAACCTTTAGCTGCGAAATGCTTAGCAATAGCAAGTCCTATTCCCGAACCACCAGCAGTCACTAACACTATTCTCGATAAATCACTCATACGCCTGCACTCTTAAATTAAGTCTAATCATTCTAAAGACAAAGGCTAGCTAATCTCAACACCAAACTTGCCGACTAACCATAATAAATCGACAGCAAAGATATGCAAACCTATCATGAATTTTCGTATATTCGCCCCTAATTCTCACCGCGACGTTTAAAAAACCTTTATGCTTGCGCCCAGAATATTGAATCCACCGCGATTAAACCTTTTTAAAGGATAATAGTGACCAATGACTAGACCCATTTTGGCGACCAACAATATACATCCCAGCATTCAAAAGGTAGTAGCGGGAACTCACCAAGATATTATTGTGGAGGTGCAGACAGCCGTTACCAACAATGACATTGTTGTCGTCGGTATGGCACAAAATCCTGCACCTAAAAGAGCGCGAAAGGCGCTAGATGAGATCAACCTTGACTACACCTATCTTGAATACGGTAGCTATTTTAAACTATGGCGGCGGCGCAATGCTCTTAAAATGTGGTCTGGCTGGCCCACGTTCCCAATGATATTTGTCAAGGGCATCTTGATTGGGGGATCCAGCGATCTAAGGGCCCTTATAGAGTCTGGAGAGCTAGAGAGTATGATTAACTGATCTGCTCTAATCGCTAGCTTGGCGCGTTAACCCAGAGTCGTATTGAGCCAACTTATTGATTCGTATGACAGCCTGAATTTCATGGACATAGGCTTCACGAAGCTCTGAATATTCGATCAGATTTTCAGCCAACAAATGGCCGCTCACCGGCTGGTCCTGATCACGCAAAGTGGCTCGGTGCAGCCGTAAATCGCTGTAAGCTCTGTGGGTATTAATATTACGAAGGTAAGACTTAATAGCATCACGCACGCTATCAAATTTTGCCACCTCGTGTTTGGTTCCGGGATTGCGTCTTAGGGGGACAAGTCCGCAGCCCTCTTGATAACACCACTGTCCAAACAAATTATTCCCTTGCACCGCGAACCGTGACGTACCCCAGGCCGACTCCATGGCAGCTTGGGCCAAGGCTAAGGACGCAGGCACTTGGTCAACTCTCAACAATAGCGCATCAATAACTGTCTTGTTAAGCTTCTCAGCATCAACTTTGTAGTACCCAGCCAGCTCTTTAATGAACTTCTGGTCAGCTTTTTTCTGGGTTTCAACCGTGGTGCCAACCAAACCCAGAAGCCTACCTCGATCGTCTCTTATTAGTTGATTTTGTTCCTCAACCAGCGGAAAAATATAGCCAAAAAAAGCGGCTTTTTTCTGCTTAACGTCTGTGTAAATACTGAAATCTGGCAATGGATTAGAATCACCCCTATCAGAGCAGGCACCAACACCTAGAGCGGACAATAATAAAATTGTTAGTAAAGTTGCGGTTTTTTTGAGATTAATCATAAATCTATACTACAGCCCAACCTGTGTCGGGCTTGCCTTATTTTAAATTGTCTGCAAAATTAAACGTGCTGTCAGTCGGTATTTGGAGTTCTATGTTTATATCAACAGCAGTACGTCAATGCCGAGCAAGACAAACATTCCCCGCATCATTAACTTTGAACGCTTGTCCAACATGGCATATTTTTGAGATAACTTATCAACCTCTTCTTTGGCGGCAGCGCCACTTTGCTTAATCTGGGATAAACTCTCAGTCATTACAGCCGCGGTGGTGGCACCTGCCGCGCCTAAGCCTATCTTTTTTAGAAACTGTCGTCGCTCTACTAAACCTTGTTTCATTCTATAACTCCTTTTATCTAAAATTACCGCTGCTACCCTGAGGTTACTACAAAAATCGAACAGTCGCTGCGCCAGCTTTTAAAGCGGGAGCAGGTTACAGTTATTTAACCTCAATTTCGATCACGTCGGACATCACCGCAGGGCTATGAGGAATATGGACATGATTAGCCAATAGTAACTGCAACCTATGTTTGCCGGGCGGCAAACTAATCTTAGTACTAGTTTGACCTTTACCAAAATGCCGTACTTGATCGGTGGCGGGTAAAGGCAGATTCAGATCCGGCAATTGATCCATGTTAATCAACAAATGATGATGGCCAGAATTAGGCACTACCATGCCAGCGGGTGAAACATCCATACCCGTCAAACCGAATATTATTTCCACCCCACTATCATCCATTGTTTCAATGACCTGACCGTCTGCGGGCTGAATAAAGTATGCCCGTGCATCACCAGGAGCTGAAGAAATAAGTTCTTGGGCGCTGGCAACTGAGATGAACATCAAACCGTGTATGGCTAAGATCATCCGCAAAACCATAGGCCCCTTAATATCAACCAACATTTGAAAACTCCTTCTGACATGAAATTGGGTATTAATATTCAAGTTTAACAGTAAAAACAAACAATACGGAGGAGAGGTGTCAGATAACCCTGCCGCATGAAAATATTCATGCGCTAGCTGTGCTCATTCTCTCCTACTAAGATGATATTATAATGGCTTGGCAGCAACAGATGTTTTTAGCTCGTGATTTAATTCAATTAAATACTCGATGATAGAATGTAAATTAATTAAAAATCTTACTATTAATAAATACAGGCTTAAATAATGAGAATAAGAACGTCCTTACTGGCCATACTAATACTCACCGCAACCTCTCTTAATGCAGCAGACTTAAAAACGGTAAAGCCCGAATATGTGGGCATGTCTAGCGATAGACTGGCGAGGATAAAACCTTTGATGCAGAGCTATGTAGATGAAGGGAAGTTTGCGGGTGTTCAAACCCTTATTGCGCGTAAAGGTAAAATTGTTCACTTTGAACAGGTAGGGAAATTAAGTTTAGACACTGGTGCCAACATTGAAAAAGATTCCCTGTTTCGTATTTATTCGATGACTAAACCGATTACTAGTGTTGCTGCCATGTTGTTATTTGAACAAGGTAAGTTTCAATTAGATGAGCCTATCGCCAAGTATTTACCGGAATTTTCCAATGTAAAAGTATTAGTAAATGACGTCCTTGTCGAACCCGATCATGCGCCAACCATTCGAGAATTAATTAGCCACACCGCAGGATTGACCTATGGCATTTTTAGTAACACTGAAGTAGACAAGCGTTACAGAGAGGCGCTCTGGGGGGACCGGGGCGTATTGGATTTAACCAACTACCGTGGTGACTCAATTCAACTCAAAGTAGCCAATCTCGATGAGATGTCGAAAGCCATAGCTGATATTCCGCTACTCTATCAACCTGGCTCGCGGTGGGTATACAGCGTTTCTGTCGATATTTTAGGTCGCCTTATCGAGGTAATTTCAGAGCGCCCGCTGGACGAATTTATGCAACAAGAGATCTTTGACCCTCTACAGATGAACGATACTTTTTTTGAAATTCCCGCAAATAAAATTGCTCGATTTGGAACCAATCATATCGTAGATAAAGATGGGAATTTGATCGTAGTCGATCGACCAGAATCGAGTGACTATAGTAAGCCTGTGTCACTCTTCTCCGGTGGTGGTGGTCTAGTTAGCAGTACTATGGACTATTTGCGGTTTGCCCAAATGTTACTTAATGGCGGTGAGTTAAATGGCGTGCAACTCCTCAGCCCAACAACGGTCGCTCTGATGCAGCGCAATCAACTAACCGATACTAGTTCTAGGGGATTTTCTGACCGCCCCAATACCGCTGGAACGGTTGGCTTTGGCCTAGGCATAGGCATAGCTACTAGCGAACAAAAACTATCTGCAACTGAGGTTGGCGCCTATAGTTGGGGTGGCATGGCCGGCACATTATTTTGGGTTGATCCAGAACATGAGCTAGTTGCAATATTAATGGTACAGCGGATATACAGCCCCGAAGCCATCAGATCCAAATTCAGAAATTTGACCTATCAAGCCATTACCGAGATGAATTAAAAAAGGCTCGCTAGCTACGAGCCAATTCCTCATTACGTTTTTCCGCTGCTGCCCAATCTTTTGGTAACACACGGGCAACCACCAAAAAGCTGATGATTGAAGGAATAAACATGCAGGAGGTGACAGTCATCGCATAGCGCATGGACTCTAGATCAGGATTACCCTCTTTAAATACATCGATCAACCAGCCGGTAAATGTGGGTCCACCGCCCAAAGCCACCATATTCAGGATAAAAAAGAATAATGCGGTGGACATAGCGCGCATATTAATCGGCGCCAAGGTTTGTGCGATGGCGAAACTCGGTCCCAGATAAATACCTAAAAACAGTAAAAAAACTGTAGTGCAGGCCAGATGAGCCCAAACTGATGCCACCCAAAAACTGAGTATACCAATCGGCATACACACGGCTATTGCGATGGCCGGCAGCCAACCATAGGCTCGTATGTCTTTGGCGCCCCATTTGTCAGCTAGTTTTGCGCCGAAGAAAGCACCGCCGGCATAGGTCGTGCCGTTAATAACACCTAGAACAATAACCAAGGTTTGGAAATCAAAACTGGGATCAAGAACGACTAAATATTTGGTTTGAAATGCCGAGGTAGCGTAAGAAACAAAAGAGCCAAAAGCGATTCCAAAACACATCGCCCACCAGGCTGGAATCTTAAGTAAAGTCTTAAGCGACTCGCTAAAGGGTGGCTGAACAATGTCAGTGCGATTATCAAACTCCATTGCCCCTCGAACCGGTTCGCGCAGAACTAGTTTAACAAGTACCGCTAAAACAACTCCGGTGACGCCAAGAAAAATAAAGATGCGCCGCCAATCAACATCTTGACCGGAAGAACCCATCAATGATGCCGTGGCAAAGTAGGCGGCCATAATACCCAGAGGAATACCCATTGCGTAGACGCCTAGTGCTCCAGCGCGCTCTTCTTTGGGGTACATGTCAGAGATGATCGAGTGGGACGGTGGGCTTCCTCCCGCTTCACCGATGCCAACCCCCATTCGAGCAAAACCCATTTGCATGAAATTACCCGCCATGCCTGTCAGCGCGGTAAAACCACTCCAGGTTGCCAGCGCAATAGAGAGAATATTCACCCGACTATAACGGTCAGCCAACCAGGCAATAGGAATAGCAACACAGGTGTAGAACGTAGCGAAGGCCAAACCAATTAATAGCCCTAACTGGGTATTTGTAAGGCCAAGATCCTCTTGGATAAAGGGCGCCAAAATACCTACTATTTGTCGATCGATGAAATTAAAACCGTAGACGGTAGTAAGTAAGACAAGAGCAAAGCTACGATAGCTCTTGCTCAGTGTTTTTTGATCACCCATTGAGTTTTACCCTAGTTATTATTTTGCGTGCGCTTGCTATGCCAACGCCACTTTTTATTTTAATAACATAGTATACATAAGAAATTCGCTATTAATTATCTTATCAACAACTAAACTTTCATGATTCATCTGAACATTATTAGGCGGATCTTAAGAAGCCGATATACATGCATGGAGCCCGACCTATCTTTGCGGTACCGCCCCTGCCCCGTCTCGTCGAGTATCAGAGGCACCCATTGTCGCGCCGTTAACCCCCTTGTGAATCGATTGAGTGGAACCAAGAATACGCGCTTCCTGCTCTAGACTGTGACCCATTTGGGTTAACAAATGTAATGTATCTGGCGATATTCCTGGCTCATATCCCATACGGTCAGGCAACCATTGGTGGTGAACCCGTGAAGCAGCCGTGGCGTCAGCAATGCCCATATCAAATTCCAAAACATTCAGTAACACCTGTAAGACAGCCGTAATAATGGTACTACCTCCAGGGCTTCCAGTGGCCAGTATCGGATCGCCTTTTCCATCAAAGACAATGGTGGGTGTCATTGCCGAAAGTGGTCGTTTGCCAGGCTGTATCTCGTTGGCGATTCCACCAATTAATCCATAACCATTGGGTGATCCGGGTTTTGCTGAAAAGTCGTCCATCTCATTATTGAGCAAGAAACCAGCATCGGACACTGTAATGCCGCTACCAAACGAGAAATTTAAGGTTGTCGTCGTACTAACCACATTACCCCACTGGTCCCAAGCTGAAATATGGGTCGTTTCAATACTCTCTGCAATAGCCGTTTGGGCGCCTTTAATAAGAGTGTCTGGGTCGATAGGTAATCCTGGTAATACATCAACGGAGGAGCTAGCCTGTTTAAGATCAATCTGACGACGCAATGCTTTCGCGTATTTTTTGTCGATAATCTGACTGACAGGGACTAAGTAAAAATCTGGGTCTCCAAGATAGGCACTCCTGTCCGCATAGGCTCGACGCATTACTTCAACTAATCGATGGATATAGGCTGCACTGTTGTGGCCAAGGGCTTTAAGATCCCAAGGCTCGAGAATGTTTAACATTTGTAAAAGATGAATACCTCCAGATGAAGGTGGTGGCATTGCACAAATTTTATTGGCTTTAAAATCAGCACAAACCGGTGTCCGCTCCACAACGCGATAATTTTTAAGATCGTCTAAACTAATTAGGCCTCCCGAATGCTTCATTTGATCAGTAATGAGTTGCGCCGTTTTGCCTTGGTAAAACCCGGAACGTCCATTAGCGGCGATCCTACGCAGAGAGCCCGCTAAATCAGACTGCACAAATTTATCGCCAAGCTCATAAAAGGTACCGTCCTCTTTAAAAAAATATCGTCTAGTTGATGGATCTCTTTTCAACCGTTTAGCGCGTGATTTAATAGAAGATGACAAATCAACATTTACAGCAATACCTTCAGCTGCTAGATCAATTGCAGGCTGGATAATTTGTTTCAATGTTAATTGGCCGTACTTTTCGTGCGCATACAAAAGACCGGCAACAGTACCGGGCACGCCGGAGGATTGAAGACTGTCTCTGGCTAATTGATTATCAACATCTCCATTTGATTTCAAAAACATATCTCTGGATGCCGCAGCTGGCGCCATTTCCCGATAATCAAGGGCAATCGTTTTGTTCTCTTCGGCTAGGTGCACCATCATAAAGCCACCCCCGGCAAGATTTCCCGCTCTAGGAAGAGTCACCGCAAGTGCAAAGCCTGTGGCAACCGCTGCGTCGATAGCGTTGCCTCCTTGACTCAGAATATCAGCCCCCACCCGACTAGCGACGATCTCTTGAGATGCAACCATACCAGACCTACCATGCACAGGATGGAAACGGGATTTCGGATCGATGATGGCAGTTTCCGCAGCCATTACTGCCGGCTGTATTCCGCCAAATACAGCCAACACCAAACTCCACTGAGCTATAATCCGAAGAGTTCTTTGCGATTTACTTATCACTGTAATGCTCCATTTATATTGTTTATTCCCAAAACGGTTTTTCGCTTTCCTTAGAGTCGTAATTCCCTGCCATCACTAGTTGTATGAGGCCATTGAACAAACCTGCTTTGCGCTGGCTGTGCCTTCCCAGTCTGGATCGGCCTCTCCCAACAAACTACCTTGGTCGCCCGCAATAACATGCACGCGGCCAAATGATGCCGCCAAGTCGACCTCAGCAACCTCAAACCCCACAGACCGCCAATAGTTTAAGTCTCCATTTGTCCACCCTGGACCACTCATTTCAGCTTCAAAGGCCCTTAATCGAACAACACGCTTGTTATTGCCGTCAATCGTTGCCGAAGGGTGCACCCTGGGCGCAGACAATGCATCAGACAAGGTCTTTTCCTGATCAATATATCGCGAGATAACCTGCTCTATCAGAATCTATTTTAGTTATTGTTGACTCTGTCATTATCTTCTCCGCCGATATAATTTTACTATTACCCAATTCATCATTTCTAATTCAAACAACATTTATCCATCTACTTAAAAAATTCGGCAACCGTTGCTGTCGCTATTTTTTGTAAAAAATCCCTGTCCGTATCTGAAATAGTATCAAAATAGTTATACTCTAATCCGATGGGGGAGGTCTTAAAGAGAGTGGCAAAAACAACATTGGCCGCTAAATAGGTACCAAGAAGGCTAGGATGACTACCATCAAATTCTTTATGTAATTTAATGCCTGGCTTAATTCGATAGGCCATTTCAAAGGCCAAACCAACAGGTATTACTAGAGCCTCATTATCGTTTCCCGCCTTAATATATGTACTTTTTATGTCATTAATCATTCCAGGAGCATATTTTTCATGAGGCTCCACATAGGCATGCGTCATATAAAGTGCGGCCTTACCACCACTGGCTGTTATTTTTTCGATCATTTTTTCAGCTTGCTCGTGGAATTGTCGTCTGGATTTCTTTGACAGAGGCTCCATACTGCCGCCTTGGAGAATAACAAGTTCAAAATTTTTCCTTACACCAATATTTTTTGAATCCAGCAGGTGATCAAGATTATGGTGCGCCAAACGTGAGCCGCCAATAGTGGAAGATTTATAGCTAACGAGCTTAGCTCTTTCAGGGAATTTTTCTGCAGCCATCCTCTTCACATGATTATGCAGGCTATCGTTGTAGTAAAGGTAGCTATTACCAACAAACAGGATTCGGTTTGGCTTTAGGCCTTTCAAGGATTTAACCTGGGGCCCTTCAGATGCATACGACCCTGAGGACATAAATAAAAAAACGACTAAAACAAGAATTCGTTGAATAACACTTCTCATAAAACCACCTTAATCAGAGCAAAATGTCGCGCCGGAGAGTTTGCACGGAAAAATAAGACCTCTAATAACTTCGTTCTGATCCTAAACCTTGATCAAAGCAAAATAATATTTTCCCGAGGAAGATTTTAAATTACAAACATTGAATCAAAATCGCGGTACCACTTCCAGCTGCTCCGCTTGCCGCAACAATACCAGTTTTGCTTTTTCTACGCTCTAGCTCATCTAATAAAGTGCCCATCATGATTCCGCCTGTAGCACCCATAGGATGACCTAAGGCAATACAACCACCATTAACATTTAACTTTTCATCATCAATATTTAAATCACGCTGGCATTTTATACTCGTTGCTGCAAAGGCTTCATGGAGTTCAAACAGATCTATGTCTGCTGCTTTTAGTCCTTGTTTGCTCATTAATGCAGAGGTCGCTTTAGCGCAACCTGAGACCACTTCCAGCGGATCATCACACACAGTAGCGACTGCAACGATCCTTGCTCTTGGCTTTTTGCCAAGGTTCTTTGACAACGACTCATCGCCAATTAAGAGTAGAGACGCCGCATCTGCCATGGCAGGCGAATTTCCGGCCGTGTGAATATGTCGGATGCTATCAAGCTGAGAATGCTCTGAACATTGCAGTGCATCAACACCCTGAGCACCTATGTCAGCGAAATAGGGTTTTAACGCACTCAGGTCATCCATAGAAATCCTCTCTCTAATGCATTCATCATCGCTAACCATGATGTCTTTAACGGGATTGAAGACAGGAATAATAGATGAAAACCATCCTTCAGCTCTAGCATGGGCGGCTCGCTGCTGACTTTGAAAAGCAATCTCATCGACCTGCTGACGACTCATATTAAAAAGGGAGGCGATGAGATCAGCGCCGCTGCCCATCATTAGCATGCGATGACGCAAAGCCTGGGCTGAATCTGAAAATAGGGTCGCCTTATCTGACAACATAGGCACCCGAGACATCATTTCTATGCCTCCGGCTATAGTGCACTGTGCTTGCCCAGTCATCACTTTCATGGCAGCGATATTAATGGCATCGATTCCCGACGAACAGTAACGATTAACCGTTAAGCCTGGGACATGATCAGGCCATCCAGAATAAAGTAATGAGGCTTTTGCTATATTACCGCCTTGTTCACCCACCTGTGTCACGCATCCGAGCACTACATCCTCAACGCGATTTCTGTCTAGGTGAGTACGCTTTTCAAGGGCATTGTAAAGTACTTCTAGTAACTGAAAGGGGGTTAAGCCTGCTAGCCCACCATCGGCTTTGGCCCTGGCTCTTGGCGTCCTGATCGCATCATAAATAAAGGCCTGTTTCATGAATTAACGCCGACAATAAAACTTACACAGGTGGTGGTGCTACCTCCCAAATTAAACGTAGCCATGTTCTTTGCCCCAGCAATTTGATAATCACCGGCCTGACCTGTCACTTGTTTTGCACAGTCCAATAACATGCGCACGCCTGTGGCCCCAACCGGATGGCCTAAACCAAGAAGGCCTCCACTGGGGTTAATCGGAAAATCACCGTCCATTCCAATACGACCCTCTTCGATAGCTTTCCAGCTCTCTCCAGGCTCTGTAAGGCCAATATGGTCTATCGCCATATACTCGGTAATGGAAAAGCAATCATGGGTTTCTAAGCCGTCAAGGTCTGTAATGCTGGTAAAGCCTGCTCGAGCCAAGGCATCAGTCATGATTTGATTAACATGGGGAAATATAAAGGGATTACCAGCACTCAACTTTAATTTACTTGCCAAACTAATTGGCGCAGACCTATGGCCCCAGCCCTTGATAGTCGGTATATCATCCAGCTTTAAATTATGTTCAGCAGCATAGGTCTTGGCGGCTTTTTCGCTCGCTAGAAAGATACAGGCTGCACCGTCAGTAATTTGCCCACAATCCATTTTTCTAATCTTACCTTCAATCACTGGGTTGTATTGATCATCGTCGCTATAGCATTGGGGTGGGAAATCCCAGTTCCGAGTTTGAGCATTGGGATTACGGCGAGCATTATCAAAGTTTATTTTTGAAATAGATTTCAAATAATCGCAGTTAATACCATAACGCGCATCATATTCATCGATAATCTGACTGAACATATAGGGCCAAGGATATTCACAATTGGTGGCCTCTCTGCCTTTCCATGTTGCTGCGCCAAGGTACTCAGCACCCGTTTGACCATTTACATTGCGCATATATTCCAGACCCAAAACACAGGCTAAATCATAGTGCCCGCTTTCTATGTCCCGCATCGCACTTAAAATGGCAATCGACCCTGAAGCACAAGCGGCCTCATGTCGGCTTGTTGGTATGGACGACAACTCAGGGTGCGCCTCGGCAAAAAACCCGCCTATTAGTCCCTGACCTGTAAAGAGATCACCCACAAAATTACCCACATGCCCGACCTCAATTTGATCTGGGCTAATGCCCGTTGTGGTCAAAGCCTGATCAAGAGTCTCTCGAAACATATCGTAAATAGACAGATCTTCTCGAACCCAGTTGCGAGCAAAGTCGGTTTGGGATCCCCCCAAAACATAGATTGGTGCATTCATTACTTAAACTCCTCATGTCTTTGGCTAACTAGCTCTTCCAATATGAAACGCTGAACCTTGCCAAGAGGGTTTCGAGGTAAACTTTCAAAAAACTCGACGCGCTCTGGCAACTTAAATTTCGCAAGTCCTTGGTCAGACAGAAACTTGATGACATCCGCTAAATCAATATTATTTGTGTCCGGGCCAAGTACCACACAGGCGCATACTTTTTCGCCGAGCTGATCATCTTGGTAGGCGCACACAGCCGACTCAACAGAAGAGGATAAGCCCTCAAGTAATATATCGATTTCTACCGGCGATATCTTCATACCACCACGGTTAATAATGTCTTTGCTGCGCCCTGCAATGCGATAGAACCATGGAGGATCACCACATATCTCAACCAAGTCGCCGGTATGGAAATAGCCATCGTCACTAAAAAGTCCTGTGTTGTCAGCACCCAAGTACCCATCAAACACTGTTGAGCCCGCAAATAGTAGTTCGCCTACCTTGCCAGATTCAACGATGACGTCTCCCGTCTCCGTGTCGACCACCTTACTTTGTAAAGCTGTGTTGGAGTAGGAATCAAAATGATCTATACCGCAGCCCACCCTTGGAAACATAGTCGCTCTAACCTCAGCGTCAGCGGTATGTAAAGGCGTGCAGGACAGACTAATACCCTCATTGGACCCATAAAAATTGATAACTTCTAGACCATATTGTTGATTGAAAACCTCGATCATCCAAGGAGCTAGAGGGGCTGAACCAGACCCTATTGAACGCATGTGAGAGAAATTAAATTGGCCCCACATGTCTGCTGATTTAGCGAGCTGATTCAACAGCGCCGGTGGTGCAAGAGTAAAGCTAATCTTTTCATTCTGTAACTGCGCCAAATAAAGCGCTGGGTCTAAAGGGTGGTGCAAAACAATACTGCAGCCCAGTAATAACGCGGGAAACAAAAATCCGCCTATAGAGGCCATATTAACCAAAGGGAAGATATTTAAAAACCGGTCCCCCGCCCGATAATCGCCAGCCTCGACGCAAGATCGAGCCGTCGCAAACCACATGTTATGCGATCTTGGCACCCCTTTTGGTGTTCCCGTGGTACCCGATGTCCAGCAAATGGTCAGAATATCATCAGCGTCTGAGGGATGAGTTCTCTGGTAATTACTGAGTTGTTTGTCGCTGCCTGGATCATTTTCTGTGGTAAAAATTAGATCAATTCCAAAGACTAATAATTGGACGTTATCCTGCTCAATCGTTGCTGCATTTTGAGCTAACTCTGTGGTGCCAAAGTGATCTACGGTGAGTATTGCCGCCGGCGAAATCGTTGTACGAATATGATGTAATTCGTGGCTGCCATATTGTATCGGGACTGGCGATATGATGACCCCGATCTTACTGGCCGCCATATAACAAATCACAAGCTCTACAATATTAGGGAGTTGTACGATAATCCTATCGTCGGCACCAATACCTTTATTAAGAAGTTGGCAGGCAACCTGGGTGCTCGCTGCATGAAGTTCAGCATAGCTGAGCCGTCGAGGCTCATCTCCGGTTAGCTCTTTGCGGTTTGGTTGGTCGGCAACCGCTAGTAAATCTGGATTCTCTCGTGCATGTAATTCTAGTTGTCCATGCAAGGTGGCATCACCCCACCATCCTTTCTGGCGGTAAAGATCAATCCGTTGTTGAGAAGACGTCTTCATAAACAGCCCCTATATTCTTGATCTAACTGCTCTACCACTTCCGCGATTGTCTGCAAGCTAGCGCTGGAACCCACGCTTTGTCCAGCAGCCCACACGTCTCGCCAACGTTTTACATCACTAGCGGCCTCTAAAAAGTTAATCGCTCCAGGTGGAGGCATACGATCAATATCGTACCCTCCTTTAATTAGACTGCCCTTGAGCCAATTGGCTTTGACGCCAGTAATTGAGTCTGAGGTGACTATGTCAGAACCACTGGCTTCCACCACCATCGCCTTATAATCATCCTGAGCCAAAGATTCCTCGGTGGGAATAAATCGCGTCCCCATATAAACATAATCCGCACCAAGAATCTGCGCAGCGCGAATGGCGCGGCCATTGCCTATAGCGCCTGAGAGAATTATTTCACCCTTAAAAAATTGCCTTACCTCATCAACAAACGCAAAGGGCGATAATTGTCCTGTATGGCCACCTGCACCAGCACAAACCAATGCGAGGCCGTCTACACCTGCTTCTGCCGCGCGACGAGCAAACTCAATAGTGGTGACATCAGCATACAACTTACCACCATAGGCATGCACAGCCTCGACCGCTTCGGAGGGGCTTCCTAGCGCGGTAATGACAATAGGTGCTCTGTATTTTGTCGCTAGCTGCAAATCATCATGACGGCGTGGATTGGAGCGATGCATCACCAAATTTAAAGCCCAGGGCGCCGCTTGCGGAGAGTCTGCGAGCTCAGCAGTAATCGTCCGAAGCCACTGATCTAGAATTTCGACCGTCCTAGCATTCGGTGAAGGAAATGATCCAATAATGCCAGCTCGACAACTGGCTATGACCATTTCAGGTCCGGAAAGTAAAAACATCGGCGCCTGAATCACAGGCAAACGAAGATTGGTAAATGACATTAGCGTTTTTCCATATACTGGAGTCTCAGTTTTATAGTTAGACCAGTCAATGCTCAAATACTAACCAACTGGTTAGGTACTGGCAAATATCCTCTTTTAAATCCCGCTAAAACGGGCCTTAAACTTGCATAAATAGACCATTGTGAGGCATAGTTTGATCAAAGACTAGTAGGGTTAAGTATTATGAGTAGCAGTTCCTTTGAGATTACTGAAAAATGTATCGGATCAGCGCCGCAATTCGATAATACTCAAGATTGGATTTATGAGTTAGATAATCCTTATCTTCATGGCGCCTATGCACCAACAACCGACGAAATTGCCATCGACGATCTTGAGGTGATTGGCGAATTACCCGCTGATTTATTTGGCGCCTATTATCGCAATGGGCCCAATCCTGTTTTTAAACCGAAAAACCTCTACCACCCGTTTGATGGTGATGGCATGGTCCATGCCGTCTATATCAGAGACGGAAAAGCCTCCTACCGCAATAGTTATATTCATACCGCAGCTCTGCAGCATGAACTGGCAGAGCACAAAGCTGTATGGCCTGGGGTTATGGGACCCTTTGATTTTTCTCTGCCGGACTTTCCTATTAAAGATACCGGCAATACCGATGTCATCGTTTTTAATGGCAAGCTCATACCAACCTGGTACAACGCAGGCGTTCCCTATGAAATGAACCCCCTTACCTTGGAAAATCAAGGTGTTTTCGATGTTAAGGGTCGCTCACTTCGTAATATGTCAGCCCACAGTCATGTGGACTGGAACACCGGCGAATTAATTTTTATGGACTATGGTGATGAAGCGCCTTTTATGACCTATGGCGTGGCCAATCCAGATGGAACACTTCGACATGAAGTAGCCATAGATTTACCCGGACCAAGACTTCCCCACGATATAGGTTTCAGTGCCAACTACACCATTCTGCATGATTTGCCTTTTTTCCATGATCTGGATATTTTACGCAACCACAATATGCGCGTACTGCGCTTTCACCAAGACATCCCAACCCGTTTTGGCATCATCCCGCGTTATGGACAAACCGCTGACGTTCGTTGGTTTGAATGTGAGCCCTGCTTTATTTTACATGTGTCAAATTGCTGGGAGGAAGGCGATTGGGTCTTTATGGACGGATGTCGATCCACTAATCCCATGCCTACTGCAACAAATGAAGACGGTGCCTTGTCACATATGTTGGCCTATATGAGATTGGAGGCTAACAACTACCGCTGGCGATTTAATTTAGTCACCGGAGAGGTCAGGGAAGGTGACATCGATGATTTGAATACAGAGTTCAATAAAATCAACCAAATTTATCAGGGCGTTAAATCAAAATATGCCTACCATCAGCGAATCCCGCTGTTAGAAGAAGGCGGCCATACCTTGCGCTTTAATGGCGTGGTCAAATATAACAATGACACCGGTCAATCTTCGAAATGGGACTATGGGGATGGTGTTTACGGCAGCGAAACGCCTTTTGCCCCAGTTAAAGGCGCTAACCGTGAGAGTGCCGAGGACCATGGGTACATAATGTCGCTGGTAACCGATAGCCACACATGGGCATCGGAATTACAAATTCTTGATGCTCAAGATATTACTCAAGGACCTATTGCGCGAATAAAGATACCCCATAGGGTCCCCTCTGGATTCCATGCCTGGTGGAGCCGCGGCGAGGATCTCTGGAAATAAGCTCTGGGTACCTGCCTTTATGAAGAATACTCTCCGCACTAAAGCTAGCTCGATAAATCGTGCTCTTGACGAAATTGGTGACAAATGGTGTCTTTTAATTATTCAAGAAGTGTTTTGGGGAATTAACACCTTTACTGAAATGTTATCTGCTACTGGGGCCTCCCGAGGGGTGTTAAGCGACAGACTCAATTGGCTTCAATCGGTCGACTGTCTGCGAAAAAATAAATCTAACCCAACACGACCCACCTATCATATGACCCAAAAATCTATTGAACTTTACCATAATGGTTTGATGGCGATGAACTGGGAGCGCAAGTATTTCTCGACACCAGAATTGGATTCTGTAGAGCTAAGCCATAATGGCTGTGGAAAAGTCTTTTGGCCTATTATGCAATGTGATTGCTGTAACCAAAGTGTGCATTGTGAAGACATAGTGTTTATCCCAGGGCCTGGCGCCGGAAAAGATCAACGAGTGACTAAAACGCGCCGCCGATCTAGTTCAATTCAACGCGATGGCCTAGGCAGGGCTCTCTACAGAAATCTTATAAATTTACTGGGCGATCGATGGACTGCAAACCTCGTGGCTTTGGCTTTTCACGGACTAAAAAGGTTTGACGATTTCCACAAAGAATTGCCCGTTGCTACCAATATCCTTTCCGATAGACTGAAATTGTTGGTCAATGAAGGCATATTCTGCCAACAACCCTATAAATCCAGTCCCTTGCGTTATGAGTATCACCTAACCGACAAGGGTCGTGACCTTTTCCCTTATTTTGTCACTCTCTTAAGCTGGGGTAATAAGTGGTGCCAAACGGGAAAAGGCGAGCCAATGTTGGTCAAGCACAGTCCCTGCGGTGGGAATTTAAAGGCCGAGGTACGCTGTGATCAATGTGGTGACAAGCTGATCGCAACACAGGTGGAGTTCAATCTATAAGACCGCAGTTCCCCAATAATTGTAACCTGCAAATTTTGGTGTGCTGGGCAAATACATCTCTTCCAACGTTTCTATCTTAAAGCCTGCGAACCGAATCAATTCAGGTATATTTCGATTTAAATGACAGCCACCGGCAATCTTCCCCCAAAATGGATCTATGCGGCTCTGCCATTTTGATACATTGGCATCAGGTGCCAGGCCATGTTCACAGAATATAAGCTTACCACCGGGTTTCAATACGCGGAGCATTTCCTTATTAGCGCTCAAGGCATCAGGAATAGTACACATGGTATAGGTGACTAAGACCGTATCTACATAGTTATCAGGCAGTGCCATATTTTCGGCACCACTCAGCATAAAATCAACGGGCAAGTTATGCTTATCAGCAACCTTTTTTGCCATCGCGTTAAGCTCGGCAGAGGGATCAAGCCCAATCACTTTTTCAACTTTGGATTGATCATAAAATGGGATATTAAGCCCAGAGCCTATACCCACCTCTAAAATTACCCCTGAAGCCTGAGGAACCACCTTTTCCCTCTGGTAATTGATTGGTTTTGAACCGCAAGCGCAGTTCAAAAAACTCGGTAAGATGTATTTATCGTATAAGCTCATTGGTCAGCCCCTTTTTTTAGATTACCTATTATTAGTTTACGTCAGTTACATACTTACGCAAAACGCCTCTAGGCACAACCTTAAGCGCCGGAGCACTCCATCTATTAAATAGGTTTAGCGGAACAATAATGAGATAAGAACTGTTGGTGTGAAGGCAATTTAGACACTGACTGCTGAACCGACATACTAATATTCTTAAGGAATCTTTCTAGCTCGTCATCGCTCATCATGTCAACGATCGGATGATAATGTTCAGGAATCAAGCCTTGCCCTAACATGACCTGAGACCAACTATTTTCAGCAAAAACATCGCCGGATTGTTGAAATATACGACCCGTTTTCTTAAACAAGTCTAGTCGGTGCTGAAGGGACTCTGGAATCGCCATAGTCTTACAGTGCCGCCAAAAATCCGTATCAGTCCGATTTGTTAAATGGTAGTGCATGACAATAAAATCACGAATAAAATAAAACTCGTCTTTCATTTGAGTATTAAACTCTTGGACGTCTGGCTCAACAACACCATCAAAAGGGAACATTTGCATCAGGCGAATGATGCCTCTTTGGATAAGATGGATACTAGTCGACTCTAAGGGCTCCACAAAACCACCCGCTAAACCTAGGGCAATGCAGTTACGGTTCCAATGTTGTTTGCGCTGGCCGGTGCGGAATTTAATGACTCTTGGCTCAGTGAGCACTTTACCTTCCACATTATCAAGAAGCGTCTGCATTGCTTCTTCATCAGATAGATATTGACTACAAAACACTAACCCATTACCCACTCGTGACTGCAGCGGAATGCGCCATTGCCAACCCGCCTCTCTGGCGATTGCACGCGTATAGGGAATTGGCTCACTGACCGATTGTGTCTGCACCGCTACCGCGCTGTCACAGGGCAACCACTGAGACCAATCTTCAAATTCGGTATTCAATGTTTTTTCTATTAGTAAGCCTGCAAACCCACTGCAATCTATAAATAAATCACCTTCAACTATTTTTCCTGACCCTAAGACCACGCTCTTAATATCACCATTGTCATGTTGATTAACGACCGTAATTTTACCTTCTACTCTTTTTGTGCTGTGTCTCTCTGCTAATCGGCGTAAAAATTTTGCGTATCGACCAGCGTCGATATGGTAGGCGTAATTCAAGCCATTATTGGGTAGTACAGCGAACTTATTCGCTTTTGCAGCCTGTAATTCGACACAGTAGTCGCCAAATTCTTGACTAATACCTCGCTCTTTACCTTTCAGCCAAAAGTGTTGGAAGCCAGCAGCCCAACAATCTTGGCCGGTAAAACCGAAAGAGTGAATATAATCGTGATTAACATCCTTCCAGTTTTCAAAGGAAATGCCCAACTTAAACGTGGCATGGACCTCTGCCATAAACTCCTGTTCGTTAATCTTTAACAATTGATGTAACGTCATCATGGTAGGTATGGTTGCCTCACCCACACCAATAGTGCCAATTTCATCGGACTCAATTAATGTAATATCAAGATTTTTGCCAATTAATTTGGCAAGAGAGGCTGCGGTCATCCAGCCAGCTGTTCCACCACCTACGATGACAACTTTTTTTATCTTTTTAGAAGTCAAACAAAAGTCCTCTTACTATTCTAGTGTTTCAGTTTATTGATAAGGAGATCACGTAGTTTTGTGGCCGTGGTCTCATCAATTTTATTAAGAACGCCCCTAGCCTCTTCAGGAATATGGGCCAAATTCTCGTCAGATGGGTTAAATATGTAATGCTCAAAAATATCTCGCCAAACATCTCTCTGCTCTGGAGGTAAGTCCCTTAATCCCAGCATGGCATGTTGAAGCACATTTAAAGGGCCACCTAAATAATAAGGTGTGGTCCGCCACCAATAATTAACTAGCACATTAACATCGCTAAGCGACTCCACATGGTGCCACCACATGCTGGGTACCAAAATCGCATCTCCCGGCTCGAGCTCAATGGTTTGCGCTGTTTTTAAAGCATCTTTAAAGCGTGGGAATTTCTGATAATCGGGGTTTGAGAAGTCAACCATACTGATTGGTTGGCCTGCAGGAGTTACATCAATCGGCCCCACGTAAAGATTATTTAATTGATTAGGCGGAAACAGCGTGAAACGACGACGGCCAGCCACAGAGCAAGCAATGTTAGTAGGAAAATCATAGTGGGCGGCCACTCTACTGCGGTTGCCTATCCAGACGCTAGCCATAGGGCTGTAATCATCTAGCGCTAAATCATTTTCTTTGCGAAACCCCGGCAACCAATTATCAATATTAGTTGAGCCGACATACACCATTGGTGGTTTATGTTTTACCTGGGAATCTCTTAACCGAGAGAAAACCTCTTGTAAGTCTATTCGAGCATAGTCAAAATTAAAGCCCGTTAAATCATCATTGTAAAAAATCCTGCCCTCTATTTCTGGACAACCCAGCATAGCGGTTAAAGGTCGCCCACTATCAAACTGCCCTAGGTAATCTAAGGCATTGTCTGATGACTTGTTTGCGGCCTTAACCATGGGCCAATCAGCGACTAGCCCTCTCATCACCAGTGGTTGGGTAGACAAAAGTACCTCTTCAGGAAGCCGCCCAGGAAAACAGCCCTCTATCTCCTGAACCTTCGTGTCAACCTTCAGCATAGCTATTTATCCTTTGGCACAATGATAAAAATATCGCCCATATACTAGGCGAGTATGGCGTTCTGTTTATCTATCATAGGTCGAATACGGGCGAAGGAGGCGACCGTCATATAAATTGCCTGCAGAAACCCTTGGGAATGCAAGCTAGCTAAAGCCTCTGCACCTAGCTTATGCAAATTTTCCTCATCAATGGTGTAAAAGCCCGAAAGCTTGTTGTTAGAGCCGTTATTGAGAGTGATTTCTAAGGTAAATGACTGTAATAACTCATTTTTAAGTAGTGCTTCGATAAAGAGCTTGTTGTGCTCATGGCCACGATGTATCGCCTCTAATCTGGCCATTGACTGCTTTAGGTATTCACTAGGATCGCCACTATCAGTAAATAATGCCTCACCTTCAGTCTGACTAATACGAGGATTATCCATATCGATTGAAATAATAGGTTTTTTAGCCCCTTCGCCTTTCTCTGGATCAGCCTGAAAACCAATTAAAAATGGATGCCGTTTAATCATCATCGGAATATAGCTGGCCTCCCAACTATCGCCATGGAGAAACAGATTTTGGTCTTTCTCAAAGCCAAACAGTGCGGTCGGATAAAATTGCCCAGTCGCTGGATCCTTACAGAAGAAGATGGGATAACAAGATTGTACATCACGAAATTCCGCAGGAAAGGTCATGGCGTGCATAACATTACTGCCATAGGCCTCACCTGTCTTGGTAATCACCTTTAAATCTTTATGAATAGCATTGTTGAGTATGACGGAGTTACTCATTTTTTCTCCCGCAATATTTGGTTTCTACAATTAAAAGACCACTAGTTTATATTTTTTGAAAACCGTAAGTGCTAATTTTATCAATCAGTTCTCGATTGCTCGGCAACATACCAACCAACCGTTGCGTTTTGTCCGCGTTCTCTTGGAATAATTGCATGCCTATATTGGCAGCCTCTCGATCGGTGCGAGACCCTAAAGAGCTCTGCTGAGTGACGAAACCCATGCCATAGAGCACATATTGAAAACTGGCTGAAGGAAACATTTCATCTACATGGACAGCATCCCTGTGCCAGGGACATTGGTGCCGCCAAATCTCCAGCCTTTCAGACAGACTTTTGGGAATCGTGCTCAGGTCACAATTATCTCGCCAGTAAGCAGTGTCTCGTCGCTCACTCAAAACATAGTGCAATTTCAGGAAATCAATAATGCGGTCCCATCGGTATAAAAACTTTTCATTAAACCGCTTAGCCACAATATCCATTATGTGCCGATTCGCCGGTAGTTGATCGGCTATCATAGCCGCTGAAAGCTCCACCAATACAAGCGCTGAGGCCTCCAAAGGCTCAATAAACCCTGCCGACATACCTATGGCAACACAGTTTTTGTGCCAAAACTTAGTTCTGTGGCCAGGTATAAAATCCAGCCTACGAATAGTGGCGGCCTCGGCTGCCTGTTGACTCACTGTTGAGGCTATATAGGCTAGTAATTCCTCCGTCGCACGCCCCTCAGAATTATGGCGGCTAGAATACACATGCCCAATGCCACGTCTTGACGGTAAACCAATATCCCAAATCCAACCCGCAGTTTGGGCCGTTGACAGTGTACTCGACTCAATCGCATCGCTCTCTTTTGTGTAAGGGACCTGAGCTGCCAGTGCCGTGTCATTAAATAAGACGTCGTTTTTAGAGGATATTGCAACGCCATAATGCTCGCCTAATAGCAACGCTCGCGAACCACTGCAGTCAATAAATAGATCTGCCTGAATATCGCCACAAACATCTGTAGTGACAGAGGCTATATCACCATTTTCAGCTGAAATAACCCCAGTAACATTAGCCCTAAGGTGTTTAACCCCAAGCTTTTCGACGCAGTGCCGACGTAAGAATTCAGCGAACTTACCTGCATCGAGGTGGTAACCATAGTTCACATTGAAGGCAAACTCTGGTGTCGATATTTGTTTTGGAGCCAAGCCCTTAAACATCAAAGTGTTTTGTGATGACACCGCCTCTGCAAAATCAACCTTATCCCGAAAGCTGTGCCATTGCGGGGCTAGGTTAGTCTCAGCATATGCATGGGGAATTGTAAAAGGGTGCGTGTAGGCATCGTCGTGACCAGTTTTCCAACCTTTAAAGAGAGTCCCTTGCTTAAAACTAGCATCACATTCGCGAATAAACTCAGTCTCAGAGATCCCCATTTTCTGCAATGTCGAACGCATGGAGGGCCAGGTTCCTTCACCCACGCCTATGGTTGCAATATCAGGGGACTCGATGAGGGTCAGCTCAAAGCTATGCTCATTGGTCTTTGTTTTAGAATCAACGAAATGTTCGGCAGCAATAATACCGGCCGTAAGCCACCCTGCAGTGCCGCCACCAACAATGACTAAACGAGTAATTTTTTGCTCTTCCAATGCCTAGTACCTACGCCGTGTAATCAACCTAGAATAGCCGCTCAAAACGCTAGCTTCAATAGCTTAACTCACTGAGCCACAACTCAAATAATATTATTGCTTTACATGCCACAAAAAAAGAAGCCGCTTAAAAATTTAAGCGGCCACTTTTACAATCTGCTATACCTACAAGGTTTTAAAGCTTACTTAAAGGTATATCTTACACCCAGGTCATACCGTGCACCGGTTTGACCAGCCTGTAATACTTGCAACTTATCTCGACCATATACATTATAGGTTTCTTCAAGCACGTTAATACCTGCAAAGAAAAAGGATAAATTCTCGCTATACTCATAGCTTGCGCTAATATCCAGCTGACCAAAGGCCTCAACATTCGTCGGGTTAGTATAGGTACCTGCTCCCTGCCCTACGCCCGCCAAGTAATCATCACGCCAGTTGTAAGCTAATCGTACCTGAAGGCCGTCCTTATCATAGAAGCCGACAAGGTTAGCTGAGTCACTCAAGCCATCAAGGACAAACTGAGAATCGATCTGCATATTGTCATAGGCGACATCAGCATTTACAAAGGTAGCGTTGGCAATCATACCGAAACCACTATCACCAAAATTATGCTGGATATTAAGCTCAATACCATCAACCTTAGCATCTCTTTGGTTAGCCGGCGCAGTCACTTGGAAGGTCAGAATTGGATCACCATCGACGCCAAATATGGCTGGCTGACCACCGACTTCTGAAATGGCCACGTTGCCCCCATAGTTTTGTAAAATGTAGGCACCAACTTCAGAGTAGTTCAAGGGATCAATACCACTCTCTGCAACTGCCTGATCATACAGCACACCACCTAAGGGCCAGTTTAAGTTAAACAGTGGCTCGGCGGGAAGTACTGAAGATCCAATAAAGTTTTTAACATCTTTATCGAAGTATCCGACCGACACGTAGCTGTACTCATCGTAATACCACTCAGCAGACAGATCAAAGTTAGTTGACTCAATGGGCTCTAGACCAGGATTACCACCACCGGCAAACCCACCGTTATTTTTAAAGGAGATACCGCTAACCGTTACGCCACCCTGAATATCTTTAAAGCTAGGTCGAGTAATTGTTTTACTCCAAGAAGCCCGGAGGATGACATCCTGCATAACCTCAATGTCAAAATCCAAGTTAGGCAGCACGACATCATAGTCGCCTGTATAATCATCAAACGCCTGAATGGAATTGCCATCTGCATCTAATGCTTCAACAAGAGTAAATTCATTGCCACCAACCCAATACACGTCGCTGTAGGTCGGTGCTAAGGCAGCAGAAGTAACATCGGTTGATTCGTGACGAATGCCTAGCTTCATATTGACCGGCATACTTTCATACTCGGTCGAAAGCCTCCATTGAATATAGGCTGCCGTTGTCTCTTCTGTAGTTCTTTTGTCTACATTCCAGTCGGTAGAAGCGCAGTATCCAGTACCACAATCACCTACCTGGGCATATGGAATACCGAGCGTGGCATAACGTGCCTCAGCAACGGCTATTGCATCTGCTAAATCGGCTGTAAAGTATTCGGTCTGCTGACGCGGATCATTACTTCCGCCCAGTTGATCAAACTGGCCATCAATGGATGAACGAACCACAATATCACTCAACTCACCGGGCAGTGTAAGACCACCCCAATTATCTAACTGAACAGTCTTGCTGACAGCTCGGTTGGATACTTCAGTCAACTGCACACCAAAGTCAATACTAGATTCGTCAGTCCAATCAAAAGTACCGCTAAACTTAGACTGCTCGATGTCCATTTTTGCTGCACTGTTAGTAAAAACGCTACCCGTTACCACGATGTCGTTCTTGTACAGTGGGCGATTCGCTTCACCGCCAGAATTCATATCTAGCTCTAAGACGGGCATTTCTTGACCGTAATAAACAGTTTGTCCAACCTTGTTGAAACTGGCAATGGTCACCAAAGAACTAGTGCCATAGGGGCTATTTGCGCCATACTCTGCGCTTGAATCATGATAATCCAGTTCTAAAACAAGAGCATCTGAGGCCTGCCATTCAAGATTAAAACCAACCGAGTTGTTTTCACTCTTTCTACCATCTCGGTGCATGCCCATTGCAAAGTCAGCGTTGTTCACATCCTCTTGATAGACTAATGGTGAAGCCTGAGGTCCATCCGTCCATGTCGAGGACTGCCCTGGCGCTGCGCCATTACTAAACCACGCAGACATATCACTCATTCGACGCTCTAAATCAAGTTCAGAATGAACATAATCTACCGTAGCGGTGATCGCATCACTTGGCGCCCATTGCAACACTAGCTGCCCATTTTTTCGAACCGACTCATACTCATTGATAGCATAGGCAACCTGCTGAGGGATCGAGTAGAATTCATCTGCGCTTTGCGGACGGTTAACCTGATTTTCATCATTGGGAATACCATTTGCACCCGATATATCACCTGCACTAGTAAACCAGCCCTGGGTCTCAACAGCATTGACGCCATTATGACGAGTCTGAGACACAGCGGTAATCGCGATACCAATAGTGTCATCTGCAAACGTATTAGAGTAGATACCTGAGAACTCTGGAGTGATTTCATCACCCTCTCGAGTTGAGGTGTCCGCTACCATCTTGATAGTACCACTCATTTTCTGACCGGGATCATCCAGAGGCTTCGTAGTAGAAATATTGATTGAAGATCCGATACCACCTGTAGGTATGTCTGCTCTACCAGTTTTGTAAACCTGAACACCTGCAATGCCCTCAGAGGCTAAGTCACCAAAATCAAACGAGCGACTGGTGTCACTGTGGGTTGGCATCTGTCGACCATTAAAGGTGACTAGGTTATAGTCAGGGCCAAAGCCTCGCACTGTTACCCTACTTCCCTCACCACGCTCTCTATTAATAGAAACACCGGTAATACGCTGCAGGGACTCTGCCAAGTTTTGATCTGGGAACTTACCCATATCTTCGGCAGAAATGGCATCAACAACGCCTTGTGAATCACGTTTGATATCCATAGAGGCTTTCAAGCTACCCCTAATGCCGCCTGTGACAATAATTTCTTCTATCACACCCTCGTCCTGAGCGAACGCCGGAACTGCAGTGCCAATCAGCGCTAATGCAACGCTTGATGAGAGTAGACTCTTTCTGAATATCATTTTAAATCCCCTGAAATTAAGTACCGATTTTAAATTTTATTTTAACTGCTGCCGCGAGCATGACGTTACTTTAATTTATAGTCCCCACGCTAAGAAACTTCCGTCAGCATTTTATACGTCCCCAAGATTAAAACAGTCTGGATGGTGGTGCTGTATGTTTGAGATTAAACGCACTTAATATGAGATAAAGCGGTGATATCTTTCGCCAGCGTCGACTATTGGGCTTAGTTTAGATAATAAAGACCTAGAATCAACAAAAGTACAATCAGACAATGCCTATTAATTAAGCTGATACCCAGCTATTAACAACAGGATCGAGGACGGCTCTAGCATTAACTTTTAGCATAGCTGATTTCGTGAGCTCACAAACAATAAACCGAGACACAATATCGATCCCTAAAGCTTCATATCTAGTCTATTTTTGTTCTATTGCAAGGGTGCAGATCGCAATGCCGATAATGAGGGGGAGCCGGTTAAAAACATGGCCCAGCGTAATTGATCCCTAAGGAGTTCAATTTTATTGACCACCGATTCTGTGGACTCAAGTGCCGGCTGCAAAAAAGGTTGCGCCAGCGCTGCCATCTGGGCACCCAAACGTATGGAGCATGCAATGTCGAGGCCATGGCGAACACCGCCAGAGGCAATTAATTTTGTCTCACTGCACTGCTGACGAACCATAGGCACCAGGTCCACCGTATCCATTCCCCAATCCATGAAGGGCTCGGCCACCTGCTGTACTCTGGTAGCATTATTGCGGGCGCTCTCAATGCTGGCCCAACGGGTACCACCGCGACCAGCAACATCAATCCATTGCACGCCCACATCCACCAAACGCTGGGCCGTATAGGGAGATATTCCGGCACCCACCTCTTTGATGATCACCGGCACCGGAAGAGACTCACAACAACGCTCAATACCATCAAGCACACCACGCCAATCTTGATCGCCATTAGGTTGAACCAACTCTTGCAATGGGTTTAAGTGAATAATCAGTGCGTTAGCCTCGATACTTTCAACTGCTCTATAGGCAAGATCAACTCCCAACTGCGCAAGTTGTGTACCACCAATATTACCCAACAATATTGCCTTTGGCGCCCAGCGGCGGACCTTTTGGCTTAAATTTTGCTCAAGTGCGGGCCGCTGCGACCCAAGCGCCATAGGGATAGAACATTGCTCAGCAGCTTCCGCTAAATGTCTATTGATCTTGTCGCCATGTGCGTAACCACCGGTCATGGCGCCAATTAAAAAGGGCGCACTTATTTGGTGACCCAAAAACTCTGTGCTGCTATCAACAGACGACAATGCAAGCTCAGGCAAAGCATTATGCTGAAAACTCATCCGGTCAAAGCCTGCACCTTGGGATGACTGGTGATCTAAAGATAGAGCTAATTGAACATGATCAGCTTTGCGGCGGATAATATCAGGCATCTTTATAATCTCTTATGGTGGTGGGCTGAGGGTGACTTAATGACAACGGCGCTTTATCAAAAAAATCTACCAGCAGCATATGCGGCACAGTAAGTGCGGCTAGGCCAATAAAGGTCAATTGGATGATTGCTGAAGACAGTTCAGACAAGGATTCTAATCCTTGGGATTTATACCACAGCAAAAATAGAGCCCCCGCGCTATAAGCCATAAGGCTATAAAGCAAGGCTTCACGTCCACAGCGTCGACGGTGATCGACAGGTAGGCTGCGCCAGGTGCGCTGTAGATGCCTGCGGCTGTGCCAACAACAAAAATATAAGGCAAAACTAACCAGCGGCGGCAAGCTATAGGCGAGAATGATAAGGAATAAGAGATTGGCCAGCACAACACGCCACTGAGGAACCCACAGGGCGTAGATCACAAAGCCAAACACCGTCAACATCCAGGGTAAGAAAATATTTTGAATCTGGGCCAGTAACCATGTGCTGTTTTCAAAACCCACTAATACTGTAAATAGAGGCCCCACCGTGCCTGCCTGGAAAGTGGGTATGGCTATAGTCACCAACCCTGCATTAGCCGTCAGTGCTGGCCATGCTCTGGGATGGCTGGGGGACTCAATGTGGCAAATATCACTACTGCCAAAGTGGAATGCCGAAATTCCTAAAAATACAATCAAGCTAGTAAGAGGTGCCAGCCACCACAACCACGCCACCAATGCCGCAAGGCCAATATAGACGGCATGAAAACTAAGCCATGCAGTTCGATGCTGAGGCCAGCCTGAGCGTCGAGCTACGGCACCATCAAGTCCACCATGAGGGACGCCAACCAGCAGTATCGCTACGATAGCTAAGTAGCTTATTGGATTTAAAAGCAAGGTGCTAACCACGGAAAAGTTGCCTTATGAAAGGTATTTTTGGCATCGCAAATATCACTCTAAGCCAATCCCACAGATTAGCTTTACCGAGCATGAATCGGGCAAATTGATCGCCATTTAAAGCCTTGGCGGTGCGTATAAAAAGCTCCGGCCCAAGGTGTGGGTTATTAGCCAACACACCATTAAAAATGGTATCCATGGCGATTAACTTGTTACTAATCGCCAAAGGTACGTCAAAGTTTCCCTTGGCGATGCCCGCTGCGAGTTCGCGAGTCTGTTGTTGAATATGATTAAACGCGTAGCCCGACGAACGCCGCACGGCACCGCTAGAAGCGCCTATTGTCGGTGTACTGTATTGCTGTGCCTGCACAACATCCATAGGGATCACACCATATTCTTCCATGACAGTTGATTCTATTTTAATCTCACGTTCAGACAGCCATTGGTTAAGGGCATCGCGATACCATTGTTTGTCTTCCAAGCTGCTTGAAATTAATGTGGATTCGATGAGCAAATGTTGGTCGCTAAAGGGCAGCACGTAAATAAAATGCAACCCGCGAGATTGATCAACCCTAAAGTCCATGAGTGTGGCGATATCTGCATCATCTATGGGTTTGCTGGTTTTTATTTCCCAGCCCAGAAAATGTTGTCGCAAACTAGCGTCAGCCATTTTAGGAGGTCGACTATCAAATATGTGGCTGGCCAAAAAGCTCTGCTGGTCGGTGACCACTAAGCCACCCGTTGAATCGCTATCCACCGACACCACCTTTTCGCGAACTAGATCAATTTTATCGTCTAGGGAGGCTTCACGCTCTTCAATGTAGGCTGCTGCACTGAGGCTAATATAGCTGTATGTACTGCTGTGATGCTTAACTGCGCCGCTGTGACCTATGACTTGCCAGCGTCGCCATTGGCCTTTAATTGCGAATTTCAGCTCGGCACTCTGTTTGCGATTTGCCCAGAGCGCCCAACTACAGTCTCGCTGTTGTGGCAGACTGGGTTCAATGACAACGGTTCGCAGCGGAGAATCGTGCAGAGCTAGTGCAGCCGCTAGGCTAATACCTGCGTTACCGCCGCCGATAATGGCGATATCAACTGGCGTCGACACCGGATAATCCTTGCAAATGCCTATGTAACTGATGTCGATGATCAGGAACTCTTACTGGAATAAGATCGAAGAGGCTTTTAAAACTCAGCCAGAGTTTGCTGGTTTTGCCTACTACTGTGCGACCCTGCCACCACGCCATATGGTTATGCTGAAGTTTTATGCCAATTTGCCTATAAACTCTCAACGCTATAGTGATCGATAGCCTTGAGCGCAGAGGTAATAGCTGAATACCGAGCATCGCGCTTTGGTAGTATCTCTCTGCAAGATCAAGTAGTTTTTGTATGGCAATGATACCAGCTTCACGCTGCTCTTTATTTGGGTTGGCCAGCATCGCAGCATCAAGATTGATCCAAGCTTCTGGTAAATAGCGACGACCCATTTTTGCATCCTCAAGCACATCTCGGGCAATGTTAGTTAGTTGCATAGCAACGCCAAGATCAATAGCAAATTGATCAGCACGCGAGTGTTCACAGTTGAGAACTCTGCACATCATTAAGCCAACGGTTCCGGCGACGGCATGGCAGTAACGTAGGAGTGCCCTCTCGTCTAAAAAGGCTGCCGGCTTTTGATCAGATAGCATGCCGTCAAGTAATTCTTCGGCAGCATGAAGGGGTATGTCAGCTTCTTTGGCAAGCTCGATAAAGTCTTCTATTTCCGGCCCGGCACTAATTTTTGTTCTCGCGAGGCGAGCGCGTATATCGACTAAAGATTCCTGTCGGTCAGGAAGGTCGCCATCAGCCAGGTCGTCTACAAATCGACAAAATTGATAAAGACGAGCAGCGCGGTCGGCCAGTTGCGGGCCGAGAAAAATACTAGCCCAATAAAATGATTTACCATGTTTGGCCATAGTCTGTTGGGGCTGAAGTACTTGCATTACTTACCCACCGGAGCCCACTTCTTCACCCGTCAGCAATTCTTCCACCACTTTAGCGGAGCTGACCACGCCGGGTAATCCCGCGCCAGGATGAGTGCCTGCGCCAACAAAATAGAGATTCGATACATCTCTATCGCGATTGTGAAATCTAAACCATGCGGACTGCGTTAGCCGTGGTTCAATGGAAAATCCCGCACCATGCATTGAGCGATAATCTTTGGCAAAGTCTTCTGGCGTCATCCAAAAAACCTCTTCGATTACAGATGAAAGCTCTGGAAGTATAGTCTCTTCCAGTGCGCTAACGATTCTGTCACGCAGTATTGGGCCTTCTTTATCCCAGTCAAGACCACCCTGTAAATTTGGTACCGGGCAAAGCACGTAAAAAGACTCGCAGTTATCCGGAGCAAAACTTTTATCCGTCGCTGTTGGACGATGGACATAGAGTGAAAAATCTTCACTCATTGCCTTGCGATCAAAAATCTCAGTTAACAGCTCTTTGAAGCGTGGGCCCATCCAAATGCTGTGATGAGCAACATCTGGGTAGAGCTTTTTAGTGCCAAAGTAGAGAACATACAACCCCATACTGTACTGTTTTTTTATCCTTGGCCGGTGGATTTTCTTCTTAGGTAGCAGATACTCGTAACAGGTTTCAGGATCACCACCAAAAACGACGAGATCTGCATTTAATATTGCCCCTGAACTTGTGCGCACGCCTGTGGCTTGTTTGTTTTTGACTACAATTTCATCCACATCGGTATTGAGCTGAAGTTGAATGCCATGTCGTTGCATTAAAGCACCCAGCTCATCAACCAACTTTCCGGTACCGCCCATACAGAAAAATACACCCCAGCGACGCTCCAAATAGTGTATCAGGGTGTAAATTGCCGTTGTTTTAAAGGGGTTTCCGCCGACCAACAAGGGATGAATTGAAAATGCTTGGCGAATAAGAGGATGCTTAAGATGGCTATTAACCATCTGTGACACGCTTTTATAGCACTTAAGAACGAGTAAGGCAGGTATTTGTTTAACCATGTCCCAGACCCGCGTAAATGGGCGGTGGACTAGTTGCTTAAACCCAACATCATAGACTTTTTTAGATTTTTCTAGGAGCTTTAGATAGCCATCTGCATCGTCGGGATTAAAGCGACGTATCTCAGTTAAGGTGTCTTCAATGCTTGCGCGATAATCAAATTGACTACCATCGGCAAAATGAAATCGATAAAAAGGATCAAGAGGAACGAAGTCTAGATAATCGGACAGATTTTCATTGAACAACGCAAACAGCTCATCAAACAGAAAAGGCGCTGTGATGACGGTTGGCCCAGCATCATGTCTATAGCCGCCTCGCTCAAATACCTGTGCCCTGCCGCCCAGACTGTCGAGTCGCTCTAGTAGTGTTACATCGTATCCTATGGCTTTGAGTCTCAACGCAGTGGCGATTCCGGCGAAGCCTGCACCGATGATAATCACTTTCTTGCCCTGCCCAAATGTCTTTGAGGTCAAGCGATTAGACCTTCACGTTTAAGGGTTGCGTTCTGTTTTACAGAGCTGACTAAGCCTTGGGCCACTGGCCGCAATTGAGGGGGTAGGCTGGTCACTAATAATTCTGCCTGGGCAAGCCAAAAATCAACAGACTGATTGGCCTGCAGGATTACACTGCTGGAAGCTATTCTGCGCTGCCAGTGAGTCAACTCACTTAAATCATTTGAACGGTACCAACGATTAAAGTCCTCACGGCCAATGCCATCACTGGCAAATAGACATATCACCAAATTTGGCTTTCGCCCATCCAGATCACTTGACCTATGGCTTGAGGGAATTATGTCATCTATGTCATTGCGCCCCTGATAGGCTAGACCACAAAAACCAACCAATGTTTCCAATGCGGCTAATTCTGCATTGAGCCCGGCAGCAATCGCAGCGCCTTTTATGGGTGCTATTAATAGTGGCGCAGTTTTTCCTTTGGCAATTCGCTGCCATTCATCTAAACCAGCACACTCGCGCTGGGTGATATCAGAGATTTGGCCAGTACAGGTTTCTTGCATAGCCTGAGCTAATAGAGCCGCTAGCGCGCCGCCACAATGGGTATTGCGAGCGGCCAACTCAAAGGCTTTGGCCACCATCCAATCACCCAAACACAGTGCCATATCCGAACCAAAATACTGGTGAATACTTTGTTGGCCCCGTCTGTGGGTGCTGGCATCGCTGATATCGTCATGAATAAGAGAAGCGTTGTGCAGTAGCTCACAGGCTGCCGCCCAATGTAAATTATCATTTGAATTTAAACCCAGGGAGACACCACTAGTCAGCGCTAATTGCGCCCTAAAGGATTTGCCTGAATTTTTAAAATGGTAGGTTGCCGCTGCAGCAAGGCTACTTTGCGAATGCGGCATTTCTCGCAGGTACAGAGCATCAAGCTCCTGTAATCCGTCTAACCCAGATGTAGCTATTTTTATTGGGGACATTATTAGTTCCCTTATTATCATTTTATGTCTCTGCTCGTATTGGCAACTTTTATTGTTATTCTTTGTCATACGAAGAAAAAAGAGCCAGCGAACTGGCCCTTTCAACGTTTCTTCTAACCAATATCTATGCTTCTGAATCAGCCACTGCAGCTGACCAGATGATTACACCAAATGCGATTTTGTTAACAAAATCAGCTAGGTTATAAACAATGTTTAGCATTGCTGGATCGGCACCACCACCCAAGTAGCCAATCGCGTATCCGATAGGATAGATCGACCAGCCAATTGAAACGCAGATAAGCATCCACTTATATGCTTTTTGAACGTTTGCATTTGAAAGCCCGGCATTGATCTGGCTTGCTTCACCTTTGAAGATTTCCCAGAGAATAACGCCCCAACTTAACATTGCAAGAACGAACGCCAACGTCACGTTCATCATGCCTGTTTCGCCCATATAACCGAACACTAGCATGGCGACAGAGCCAACAAGGAGACGCGTGAAGACACCAGAAGGCACTTTAGTTACTGCAGACAGAACCAAGTAGAATTCGATCATCAACAGCGGCACAGTTAGGAGCCAGTCAATGTATCGGAATTCAGTTGGAGACGTTCCAGTAGAAACCCATACATCACGCATATAGAAGTAATGAACTGCGGCAATCAATGTAACAAGACCAGAAACCGTCAAAGAAGTCTTCCATTTGCCCGCAACACGATCACGTTCAATAAAGAAGAAAACTGTGGCAGCAACCAGAGCCATGGAAATTAACCAAAAGGACATACCGACATAATCGCCGGAAACTAAATTATTACTCATATCTAAACCCTTCATAATGATGTGTTTTTATTATGTCGCGGTACAAGCCAAGAAATGACTAGCATTTACCACCACTCGGTTAGTCAACTGTAAACCTAGTTTCAGGTCAGACTTCAAGCCTAAATCCACGTACTAAATGCAGATTAATAAATGAACGAGCAGCCTAGCTTTTACGGAAAACTAAAAATTGTTACGAGTTTGTATGGATGTTGGATCACCATGGCTAGATATATTTTGATTGTTCGAGAGATACAGTGGACTTTAATTAATTTTTACGGCCATTCATCATGGGTTTTTTTGATTGTTATAAGGGATGATCAACATAATCGGCAATCTTAAGAAAGCAGCGAGTTAAATTTGAAAGTTAGGTAGAGCACAATAAAGTCACATAGAAAAACCTAAACCGCTCCACTGAGTGTCAAGGCCTTATGTCACAATTACTCATTAAAGAAGCTTGAACATTATTCGTCAGAATGACGTAATAGGTAGCTCAGTTTTATATTTAACCTGCTTTAATGCAAAGCTAGATTGGATGTTTGAAACACCCTCAATGGTAGATAACTTTTGTACAATAAACGCTTCTAAAGTAGCAATATCACTCACTAATAAACGGATTAAATAATCACTATTGCCGGTCATTAGGTAGCATTCCATGACCTCAGGATAGCGCTGCATCTGCGCCTCAAAACTTTCTAGCGCTCTTTCGACCTGTCGCTCCAAGGTTATCTGGATAAACACATTAATTAATAGACCGACACTGCTCGGCCTCACCAAGGCGACATAACGATCAATAATTCCTCGCTGTTCCAGCGAGCGAACTCGACTTAAGCAAGGCGACGGCGACAATCCAACGCGACCTGCCAAATCGACATTGGATAATTTCCCTGACTGCTGTAATTCACGTAAAATTCTTAAATCTATGGAATCAATCTTATTATTCGGCATATTATGCTGCCTTTTTAGGCTATATAGGATCATTTATGCCTTATAGAGTCTCATATTGACTCTAAAACGGCAACACATGCTAACGAATCCTCCTTACAATCCGACTTTCTTGGCCATGAATGTAACCTTATGAAGTTTTCAAACTACGGCATTAAATTGATCGATAGTGATCCTACCGAAACTAAAGAATGGCTCGACTCCATATCGGCCGTCACTTCAGTGCAAGGGGTTGAGCGAGCTCAATTTCTAATTCGGCAGCTTGAGGAAGTAGTTAGAAATAGTGGATTTACGGCAAGCGGGCAACCATTTTCAGCTTATCGGAACTCTATCCCATTGGAGCAACAAGGGTCCTATCCAGGTAATTTAGAGCTGGAAGAACGAATTACCGCAATTACCCGATGGAATGCGTTGGCGATGGTCATGCGTGCCAACAGAGCCTATGGCGGGCTTGGCGGCCATATTGCTAGTTATGCCTCTGCCGCCGAGATTTTTGAAACCGGATTTAATCATTTCTTTCGCGCCCAAACTGACGATTTTGGCGGTGATTTAGTTTACTTTCAGCCTCATTCTGCTCCAGGTGTCTATGCCCGAGCCTTTTTAGAAGGCCGCCTAGATGAAGAGCAACTTTCAAACTATCGACAAGAAGTTGCTGGCAAAGGTCTTTGCTCTTATCCTCATCCTTACTTAATGCCTGATTTTTGGCAATTCCCGACAGGCTCGATGGGGGTTGGACCCATCAGCGCCGTCTATCAAGCCCGCTATATGCGTTACCTTGAAGGCCGCGGCTTAGCGGAAACAGCAGGGCGCCATGTGTGGGGGGTTTTTGGTGACGGCGAAATGGATGAGCCTGAATCCATCGGCGGCCTGACCCTTGCCGCACGCGAAGGGCTAGATAACCTTACCTTTATTGTTAATTGTAATCTGCAACGATTAGACGGCCCGGTGCGTGGTAACGGGCAAATTATTCAAGAACTAGAAAGCCTATTTATCGGCGCTGGCTGGAACGTCATTAAAGTCCTTTGGGGCTCGGAATGGGACAGCCTTTTTGCCCACGATACTAATCAGGTTTTACTGCGACGCTTTGCGGAAACAGTCGATGGTGAATACCAAGATTTAGGTTCTAAAGATGGAGATTACAATCGCGTTAAATTCTTTGATGCCGATCCAGACACCAAAGACCTTGTTGCCCACATGACTGATGCCGAAATCAACAAATTAAAACGTGGCGGTCATGATCTACGTAAGTTACATGCAGCCTTTGCAGCAGCGAAAGCTCATAAAGGCGCTCCTACGGTTATATTAGCCAAGACTAAAAAAGGCTTTGGTATGGGCGGCGCAGGGGAAAGCCGCATGTCCTCTCATCAAGCTAAAACTATTGATATGACGTCGTTAACCGCTTTTCGAGATCGGTTTTCACTGCCCCTAAGCGACAATGATCTTGAATCTCTGAACTTTTATAAGCCGGCCGACGATAGTGAAGAGATGATTTATATGCGTTCTCGTCGCGTCGCGCTAGGGGGGCATATCCCCTCACGGAAAGCGGCGCAGAAAGCCGACTCAAGCGCTGATAAAAAAGCCCCGTTGATCCCGCAGATTAATCAATATGCAAAGTTCGCACTGCATGCTGATGAAAAATCGATGTCTACCACAATGGCTGCTGTTCGCATGCTCGGAGCCTTATTAAAAGATAAGTCTCTCGGCCCCAAAATTGTTCCCATCGTAGCCGATGAAGCGAGAACCTTTGGCATGGATAACCTGTTCCGGCAAATAGGCATCTACTCCCCTCTTGGTCAGCTTTATACACCCGAAGATTCTGAGTCTATGATGTTTTATAAGGAAGCCAAAAATGGTCAGCTATTAGAGGAAGGGATCAATGAGGCCGGTGCCATCTCATCTTGGGCTGCAGCTGCAACCTCATATTCTGTGCATGATACTCCCACCTTACCTTTTTATATTTACTACTCGATGTTTGGATTTCAACGCGTTGGTGATCTAATCTGGGCTGCAGCGGATCAGCGGGCTAGAGGCTTTCTATTAGGCGCAACTGCCGGCCGAACAACACTCTCAGGTGAAGGTTTACAGCATCAAGATGGCAGCAGTCATATTGTCGCTTCGACTGTTCCAAACTGCCGAGCCTATGATCCTGCCTATGCCTATGAGCTGGCATTGATTATGGATCATGGAATGCGCCAGATGATGGAGCGAAACGTCGATGAGTTTTATTACATCACTGTGATGAATGAGAATTACGCTCAACCCAATATGCCTGAAGGAGTGGAGGATGACATCCTTCGAGGTCTCTACCAGGTGGGGACACGAGGTGACAAAGAAGCGCATATAAGGGTTCGCCTAATCGGCTCCGGCACTATACTTAATGAAGTTATTGCTGCCGCCGACTGTCTGCTTAATGATTTTAATATCGCGAGCGATATTTTTAGTGCAACCAGTTTCACAGAGTTAGAGCGTGAGGCTCGAGCTATAGAACGAACGAATCGTCTTTCCCCCAGCAAGACGCCAAAAATCAGTCATGTCCAGGCTTGTTTACCCGGAGATCTTCCTATTATTGCAGCGACAGATTATGTCCGAGCGTTGCCTCAATTAATTGGCCCCTATGTAGAAGGGCGCCTCGTTGCCTTAGGGACTGACGGCTTTGGCCGCAGTGATAAACGAGCCGTACTGCGTAAATTTTTTGAAGTAGACAGTAAAAGTATCGTTATCGCTGCCATTGAAGCACTTGCCAAAGCGGAAATAATCGAATATTCAGTGCTAACAGCTGCACTAAACCGATATGAAATAGATGGGGATACGCCAGCACCATGGACTATTTGAATTGTCTTTACAGATAACTCCAGCCCAATAGCAACAGTGCATATCCATTATGTCGCTCTATACCTAGAGGCCTATTTTTCCTATACTGCGCGCCTTAACGATACCCACTTTAGGGTACCTTTTTAGACAGGATTGCTTCATGCCGAAGGTAATAACAGAAACAGTGACCGAAGTGCACCACTGGAACGAAACCTTGTTTAGTTTTAAAACAACTCGTGATGCGGGCTTTAGGTTTAAAAATGGTCATTTTGTGATGATCGGCCTTGAGCATGAAGGCAAGCCGTTAATGCGTGCTTACAGCATTGTCAGTGCCAACTATGAAGATGAATTAGAGTTCTTTAGCATTAAGGTAGCAAACGGACCCCTAACGTCAAAACTGCAGCACCTAAGTGTCGGCGATAAAGTATTGATTGGCAGCAAACCTACCGGAACTCTGGTCGCTGACCATTTACTGCCAGGAAAAAATCTCTACCTAATTGGCACAGGGACAGGCTTAGCCCCGTTCTTAAGCATTATAAAGGACCCAGAGATATACGACCGATTCGACACTATTATTCTCGCCCATGGGGTTCGCTATGTCTCTGAACTGGCCTACAGCGACTATATTCAACACGAACTAACTGAGCATGAATATTTTGGTAAATTAGTGAAGAAAAAATTAAGGTACTACCCTTTGGTGACACGAGAGCCCTTTAAGAACAATGGGCGCATAACCGACATGATGACGTGCGGTAAATTATTTATAGATCTCGACTTACCCTTGCCTAACAAAAAAGATGACCGCTTTATGTTGTGCGGAAGCCCCAGCATGCTCAAAGATATGAGGTCTATTTTAGAGGCTCGCGGCTTTTCTGAGACACGCGCAGGGGAAATGGGCGAATATGTTATTGAACGTGCATTTGTCGACAAATAAGGGCTATTTGACTATCTCTGAGACAAAAAAACGGCCACAAAAAGTGGCCGTTTTTAGTTCTATCTGTCTTTACGGGTTAACCGTCAATGCACCGCGCATACTGTACGAATGTCCGGGGAAAGAACAGAAAAAAGTATAAGCATCGCCACTCACCAATCCTGCCGTGGAGAAGGTCACGCTAGTGCTCTCGCCTCCGCCGATCACAGATGTTACGGCCAATACCCTTGCGTCGCCCGGCGGGACATAATTACTGACCAATCCAGCACTCATGCCTTCAGTGGCAAGCGCCTGCACATCAGCATCAGCCGATAATACCCAGTTATGACCCATTATGTTTGCCGGTAATTTCCCGCTATGCTTAAGATTAACCGTTATCGACTCACAGCTTTTCTCTACTGCCATGTCTGGGGTGCTGAATTTAAGATAATCGCCCACCTCAACGTCAAAGCTACAGGCTGCCTGAGACAGGCTAGTAAATGATACTACCCCAACCAAAATAAAAAATTTCGTGATTTGCTTCATAAAGACTCCATTGTAAAGTTTAACGACCGTTGTAATTGTAGCTTACGAATTCCAAAAGTAATTGGATGAGCACTATTTTTTTAAAAATAGTGCTCCATTACTCTGCTTTCATTACCGGTAGCTGGTAAAAACCCATATTAAAAAGTGTAAAACTGAATTTATCTGCGTACTGCTCTATAATTTTCGATACAGGGGTTCCTGATCCATGACCCGCATTAGTCTCAATTCGAATCAACGTGGGACTTTGACCTGCTTGTTTTTCTTGTAATTGTGCTGCAAATTTAAATGAATGGGCGGGAACAACCCTATCGTCATGATCCCCTGTAGTCACTAAGGTTGCTGGGTATTCTATTCCTTTATTAACGTTATGTACTGGGGAATAACCTTTCAGATATTCAAACATCTCTGGACTTTGCTCTGATGTACCATAGTCGTAGGCCCACCCCGCGCCCGCGGTAAAAGTGTGGTATCTCAGCATATCCATAACTCCGACGCCTGGAAGAGCAACAGCCATTAAACTAGGTCTTTGGGTCATCACAGCTCCAACCAAGAGACCTCCATTAGATCGTCCGTTAATTGCCAAATAATCACTAGAGGTATAGTAATTATCGATGAGATATTCCGCGGCGGCGATAAAGTCGTCAAACACATTTTGTTTGTTGAATTGAGTTCCCGCATCGTGCCACTGCTTGCCGTACTCGCCACCGCCACGCAGATTCGGCACCGCATACACCCCCCCCTGTTCTAACCAGAATGCGTTGGCAATGTTAAATGAAGGTGTCAGACTGATGTTGAAGCCGCCATAGCCATATAGGATGGTTGGATTTTTACCATTTAAAACCAAACCTTTTTTATGGGTAATCATCATTGGGATTTGGACGCCATCCTTTGAGGCGTAAAAATGCTGAGATGAAATATAATCTTCGCTAGCAAACCCAGCGCCTGATTCTTTAAATACTGTAGATGTATTTTCCTCTACGTCGAGTTCGAAAATAGTTGGCGGCGTATTGTAGTTAGTAAAAGAATAATACAACTTAGTATCTTCTCTATTGCCGCGAATGGCACTTGCGCTTCCCAGACCAGATAATTCGACCTCGCCAAGCCGATTTCCTTGATAGTCATACTGATAAACCTTTGAAAGCGCATTAACCATATATTCTGCGAAGAAATACCCACCACCAGTTGATGCAGACAGCACATGCTCAGTCTCAACAATAAAGTCCTCCCATTTTTCAGGTGTTGGATTTACCGCATCAACCGTCACAATGCGCTGATTGGGCGCGTCTCGGTCGGTCACTATGTACAGCTGAGTTCCGATATTATCAATGACATAGGCTTCTGAATTAGTGTCATCTAAAATTGTCACCAGTGGCGAATTAGGCACAGTTAAATCTTTCAGATAAAGATCGTTCCCAGACGTTGACACTGCGCCAGATATCACTAAATATCGGCCATCTTCGGTAACATCTCCGCCTACATAACGGCGCTTCTGTTCAGGGGTACCACCAAAAATAATCTTGTCTTGTTGTTGGGCAGTCCCCAACTTATGGTAGTACAGCTTATGCTGATCTGTTTTTGCTGAAAGCTCACTACCCTCAGGCTTTTCATAACTCGAATAAAAGAATCCGTCTTGCCCATTCCAGGCAATTCCAGAAAACTTCACATCAACAATAGGAGCCTCTAAGCGCTGCTTAGTCTCCACATCAATGGTAATAATTTTGCGCCAGTCACTACCTGCTTCTGAAATAGAATAGGCCGCAAGCGAACCATCACCAGAGAAGCTCAGTGTTGATAAAGAGGTGGTTCCCTCTTCGCTAAACGTATTGGGGTCTAAGAATACTTCCGGTTCGCCATTATCTGCGTAGCGATAAACAACATATTGATTTTGCAGTCCGGTGTTTCTATAAAAGTAAGTGTAAGCCCCTTCTTTGAAGGGGGCGCTAACTTTCTCGTAATCCCATAGAACCTCTAAACGTTTTCTAACGGCCTCTCGATAAGGAATCTTACTTAGATAGCCAAAGGTGACTGCGTTTTGTGCTGCCACCCAAGCCCCAGTCTCTAAGCTCATGTCATCTTCCAGCCAACGGTATGGATCAGCAACCGGCATGTCAAAATAATGATCAATCACCTCACCTTTGCGGGTTTCTGCATACACGCTGAAACCCACCTGGAGCTCACCATGTTTTTGACGATCCCCATTCTCCAGGCAAGCACTCAGCAAAAAGCCAAGTCCAAGCATTACTAATAGTGATACTCTCTTAAGTGCTGTCATTTTTAGTCCTTTATAAAGTGGCTAGTCCAGAGATCATGATATCCCCGTATAACGTGTAGTATAAATCATGAAGAATAACGACTTCGAATATTTATTAAGTCTACTTGAGATATTAGTCGCCTAGGAAACAAAACGTTTTCTATTGGTATTTACATGTTGCGCAAAAAAGAAAATTGTTCTTGTAATATTGATAATTGAAGTCAAGAATGCGGTACGAAAATTCGATTTAAAATATTTTAGGCATTTACTGTTTTCACAAAAATCGATGATAGCCAAGACAAAATATTTCTCAGGAGAGCTACAATGAAAAATTGGTCCATTCTACTTATTATCCTCTGCCTAGCCGCTTGCCAAGGTGAAGAAAATCCAAATAACAACAAAGAATCAGTCTCCTCTATCGAAGGAATTGAATTCGTTGAGGAAGTGATTGGCGAGAATGGTAAGACTATTATCCCTTATCAGAAGTTTGTGCTGGATAATGGTTTAACTCTGATTTTACATTCAGACAATTCAGACCCTTTAGTTCACGTCGACATCACCTATCATGTGGGGTCAGGAAGAGAAGATTTGGGCAAGTCTGGATTTGCGCACTTTTTCGAACATATGATGTTCCAGGGCTCAGAAAACGTCGACGACGAGCAGCACTTTAAGTTAGTCACCGAGGCAGGTGGCACAATGAATGGGACAACCAATACTGATCGCACTAACTATTTTCAAACAGTGCCAGCGAATCAATTAGAAAAGATGCTCTGGCTTGAAGCCGACCGAATGGGATTTTTAGTGGATGCCGTTACCCAAGAAAAATTTGAGGTGCAACGTGAAACTGTAAAAAATGAACGCGGTCAGCGTGTCGACAATCGACCTTATGGTCGCCTTAATGAGCGAGTATCTGAAGCGCTTTACCCTGCTGGCCACGCCTATTCATGGCCAGTAATCGGTTACTTGGATGACTTGAATCGCGTCAATGTGAACGATTTAAAAGCTTTCTTTCTTCGATGGTACGGACCCAATAATGCGACACTCACCATTGGCGGTGACATTAATATTACCGAGACATTAGTTCTGGTTAAAAAATACTTTGGTTCAATCCCTCGGGGTCCCGAAGTGGCCATGCCAGAAAAATCAGTGATTGAGATTGCTGAAGATCGTTATATCTCGATGGAAGACAACGTTCATCTGCCGCTCCTTTACATGACCTATCCAACAGTTTCACTGCGTCATGCGGACGAAGCCCCTTTGGATGTCTTGTCCAGCATATTGGGTGGCGGGAAGGCATCTCTACTGTATAAAAACTTAGTCAAAACACAATTTGCAGTGCAAGCTGAAGTGAGCCATCCCTGCGCTGAATTGAGCTGTACTTTTAGCTTATACGCACTACCACATCCCGCTTCCGGCAAATCACTCTCTGACATTGAAAACGTTATCCGCGACACCTTGGTTGAATTCGAACAGCGAGGTGTTGAAGATGATGATTTGCTAAAGGCTAAAGCTGATATGGAAGCCTCATTTATCTTTGGTCTGCAAAGTGTGTCAGGCAAAGTGAGCCAGTTAGCCGCTAATCAAACCTTCTCCAACAACCCTAACTACATTGCACAAGACATAGCCCGCTACAATAATGTAAGCAAAGAAGATGTTATGCGTGTCTTTAAAAAATACATTAAAGATCAGCATGGCGTGATAATGAGCGTGGTACCTAATGGCCAACTAAGCGCAATAGCGGCAAAAGATAATTTTGTGCCTGGCCCAAGAAGCGCAGGCGACGGAGCCTCCACCTCTGAAGATGATATTGCTGTGCGCAAAGGAGTCGATGATTTTGATCGAAGTATAATTCCCATTGCAGGCGCTAACAAAGCCGTCGATATTCCAGAAATGTGGCAGCATAATTTTGATAATGGCATATCCATTCTAGGCGCTCAAAGCATCGAAACCCCGACTACGTCGGTATTACTAAAAATTCCTGCTGGCCACTACTACAACGCCAAAAATACAGCAGGTACCGCTGGCTTAGTTGCTAGCATGCTTAAAGAATCAACAACAGAACGTAGTGCCGAAGAAATGAGTAAGGCCCTGCAAAAGCTTGGCAGTTCAATTTACATCTCTGCCGGCAACCTTTACCTAAATATTAATATTAGTTCACTGACTAAAAATTTAGATGCGACCCTAACCCTAGTCAATGAACAACTTAGAGCCCCTGCGTTTCTGGAAAGTGAATTCGAGCGATTAAAGAGCAATGCCATTCAAGGCACACTAAATAATAGGAAAGATGCTGGTTATTTAGCCTCCACAGCCTATCGACAACTGCTGAACGCTGATAATATTGCTGCTATGCCAAGCTCTGGTAATGAAAAATCGCTTACCAATATCTCGTTGGATGATGTTAAAGCGTTTTATCAACAACAGGTAAAACCTTTTGGCGGACAGTTGATTGCGGTATCTGACTTAGGTCAGGCTGAACTGACTAAATCACTCTCTATATTGGAAGACTGGGAAGGAAAAGCTGTCGATCTAAATTTATCTCTGCCAGAAGGTGACGGCAAAATGGGTGTGATTTATCTGGTCAATAAAGATGACGCCGCTCAATCTGCTATTCGAATAGGAAAGCGCTCCATGACTGAAGATATTACCGGTGAATACTACAAATCATCGCTAATGAATTTCGCGCTTGGTGGGGCCTTTAACAGTCGCATTAATTTAAATCTGCGAGAAGATAAAGGCTACACCTATGGTGCTAGATCCTATTTTAATGGCGGCAAATTGTCTGGTTATTACACCGCGACCGCAGAAGTACGAGCGGACGCAACGGATAAGTCTATTGTCGAATTTATTAATGAGATCAAAGACTATTCTGAACGTGGAATTACGGATGATGAGTTGATGTTTATGCGTAACTCAATCAATCAAAAAGACGCCCTAAAATATGAAACCCCGAGAGCCAAGTTGGCCTTCTTGGCGCAGATTTTAGAGCACGACCTAACCCCAGACTTTGTGCGTCAGCGCGCTGAAATAGTGACCAATATCACTAAAGCTGAGATCAATGCGCTCGCTAAAAAGCACCTCGCCGTTGACGATATGTTAATGGTTGTTGTTGGTGATGCAAAGACTCTGCGACCCCAGCTTAAAGCCCTTGGGTATAAAGTCTTGGATTATCAAATCTAGAGGTTAGTGATCTAATGTGGGGGACTAGTATGCTCTAGTCCCTTTTGGTCTGCCGATGGGCCCTTGCAGTTGAGGCATGGACATCATGCTTGCGTGGCATCCCCTTTGGGTCGTTAGAATCTTTGGATGCCTTAAATATTCCCTTAACTCCCCCTCTTTTGTTTAAAAATGAGCCTTTGCCTTAGGCGCACAAACAAAAGACTAATCCAAGACTGACTGGACAACATAAAAAGCAAAAAAAATACGCTTAGTGTGACAAAGGCATCCTGATCACATGAAATAACGAACAAGTTTATAACGGACAAAAGTAACCCGATAATGATTAGTCTCGTCGATTGCCGCTCCATACACTGTTCCTCAAGTTAGTCAAAATCGTGTAATTACCCTATGTAGGTTATATTGCAAATCTTAAGGGACTCTTAACACTGCTTATAAAAGGACTCTATAAATGAAACATTTATTTAAACTCGACAATCAGCAATCAGCTGAAATGCTCAGTGAAGATCTAGAGGGTTGGACGATCGTCAAAGGTGAGCCAACCATGAAAACTTGGGTGCTTCATACCTCAAATGATGGGAGCATGATTTCTGGTATCTGGACGGCCACTCCGGGAACCTACCATGCAACCTATTCAGAGTATGAATTTGTTCATCTCATAGAAGGCAGAATCACCATCACACCCGACGACGAGGAGCCCATTAATGTGGGCCCTGGGGATGCCTTTGTGGTCGAAGCCGGATTTAAAGGTACCTGGGAAATCTTAGAATCCGTGATTAAACACTTCGATATTAAACTATAACCGTCCCCCTTATCGTGTAATAACAATAGCTGGGGCCATCTTTAGATTACATTTTATGGAAATCAATCAAAAAGACGCCCTAAAATATGAAACCCCGAGAGCCAAGTTGGCCTTCTTGGCGCAGATTTTAGAGCACGACCTAACCCCAGACTTTGTGCGTCAGCGCGCTGAAATAGTGACCAATATCACTAAAGCTGAGATCAATGCGCTCGCTAAAAAGCACCTCGCCGTTGACGATATGTTAATGGTTGTTGTTGGTGATGCAAAGACTCTGCGACCCCAGCTTAAAGCCCTTGGGTATAAAGTCTTGGATTATCAAATCTAGAGGTTAGTGATCTAATGTGGGGGACTAGTATGCTCTAGTCCCTTTTGGTCTGCCGATGGGCCCTTGCAGTTGAGGCATGGACATCATGCTTGCGTGGCATCCCCTTTGGGTCGTTAGAATCTTTGGATGCCTTAAATATTCCCTTAACTCCCCCTCTTTTGTTTAAAAATGAGCCTTTGCCTTAGGCGCACAAACAAAAGACTAATCCAAGACTGACTGGACAACATAAAAAGCAAAAAAAATACGCTTAGTGTGACAAAGGCATCCTGATCACATGAAATAACGAACAAGTTTATAACGGACAAAAGTAACCCGATAATGATTAGTCTCCTCGATTGCCGCTCCATATGCCACCCTTAAGTTATTCAAAATAGCTCACTCAAAGATAGACAACGCACACTACAAATGGTTTTATACTTATACATAAATGTATAGATATAATAAAGTTATGGTGTCGTTGCTCACAGCACACTGAAGATATTTCGCAGCATGGTTATAGCATCCTATATTGCCCAACGAGTCAGCAAATCTCAAAGGCCAAAAACAGACTTTATTTTTATTTTGAGCCATGAAGGACATTACCGTGATGCTTAAAAAAATCAACACTAGGGACTTAACACTCGGCATGCATGTGCATAAGTTCTGTGGTAGATGGTTAGACCATCCTTTTTGGCGCTCGGATTTCACTCTAGAGTCTCACAAAGACATCCTCACAATACGGCAAAGTAATATTACCGAAGTCGTCATCGATACCCATAAAGGGCTAGGCATCGTCACCCACTTTGAGCCCTGTGATTTAATTCTGCCTGAACTGCCCGATCAAATAATTCCGGCACCTAAAACCGTGCCAATGGGGGACGAGATTAAGCAAGCAACCAAGGTCTATGCCAAGTCTAAAAAAGCAATTCAATCTATGTTCAATGACGCCCGTATGGGTAAATCTATTGATTTAAGTACTACCAAAACAGTGGTGAGCGAAATATCTCAGTCAGTGATGCGCAACTCTGATGCACTGATTAGCATAATGCGAATTAAAACAGCTGACGAATACACCTATATGCATTCTGTAGCGGTCTGCGCTCTAATGATCGCGCTAGCCAATTCAATAGGCCTCGATCAACAAGAGTGCACTGACGCAGGAATCGCTGGCCTTTTACATGATATCGGAAAGACTAAAATGCCTGATGATATTTTAAACAAGCCAGGTAAATTAACCGATCAAGAATACGCGTTAATGAAAACTCATCCCGATGAAGGCTATAAAATACTCACTAAGCATTATAACGTTGGTGCTACGGCTCTGGATGTTTGCCTGCACCATCACGAAAAAATTGATGGCTCTGGGTACCCAATGGGGCTTAAAGGAGATCAGATTAGTCTTCTATCGAGAATGGGGGCTATCTGTGATGTCTATGATGCTGTTACCTCAGACCGCCCTTACAAGAAAGGTTGGAACGCTGCTGAAGCTCTGCAGCGAATGTCTCAATGGAAAGGTCATTTTGACCCTCAATTATTTCAAGGTTTTGTCAAGATGATAGGAATCTACCCTATTGGCTGCTTAGTCGGGCTTGCCAGCGGTAAAATAGGTGTTGTCTATGAACAAAATAAAGGGACTTTGCTGAAGCCTAGAGTAAAGGTGTTTTTTTCCTCTAGGCTGAATACGTATATTAAAGCAGAAGTTATCGACTTTTCAGACCCATCTATTAAAGACAAGATCGTCGGGCCTGAACTGCCAGAAAGGTGGGGCATCAAAGATATTAATCATTATTGGACTGACTAAAGCTTAACGGCCTGAGGTAAATAGCCTCTGTTTCTGTTACATATAGATTTAATTCTATAAATACACCTAAGCAGTTTTTCCCCAGACGCCTGCACCTTTGTTCCAAGTGGTAATTTATGTCGCACCTTAACTGATCGAGAGAACACCTTACTTTAGATCGCTTTAAGATAATCTAGCGCACCCTTAACCGCAGCAACCTGCGCCATGATGCAATTTTCATCATCTACCCGCGGGCTGTCTGGATAGACTTCGGTAGTAGTCACAAAAGGTGCATCGGTAAATCCAGCGCACAATCCAAGACCTTTAATAGGGTAATTTATCACACCCCGCTGTTCTGTTTTAGCACCAATTAAATAGTTATTTTCATCTGATGGCGCTATGTGGGTTACTTTTTCTACGGCATCAATAATTGCTTTCTGAAACTCTGGCACCGGATTTTCGCTATCACCCACACCGTAAAAACCATCAGGGATTTCCCACAACGCTTGTTCAACAGCGTCGCGAGCTTCTAAGGCTGGCCTAAATTCAGAGTTGTCAGTGTCTGTCGTTTCATGTAAATCAAGGTGGGTAAGTATAGGAACAGTAAGACCTTTAATGTAGCTCATAATGCAGCTGGCTTCTTCTACTGCTGTGCCAAGTTTAAAAGACCGATTAGGATCAATGGCATTAGGGTTCCAACGATTAATCGTTTCATATCCCCAGGGACTGATGCAGGGTGCCACGACAAAATTATAGGTGTCGGCGTAAGATGCCAACATAGTCTCGACGAACCGCAGAGCGCCTTGCACGCCACTAGTCTCATAGCCATGCACACCACCTGTAATAAATACTGTGGGTTTATCGTCTTGCCAGTTTTTCGTTTTGATCACCCATAGGGTATAGGTGTCTGGATCAAAAGACAGAGCGCCGTATTGCTCGACAATGACCAGCTCTGATAAATCCTGGCCTATCGCCTCTACCTTAGTCACTACCTGTTGCTGGTAGGAACGTTTAATTGTTTGCTGGCTTAGCCAAGCCGCCTTTTCTTCATCCCGCCATGGTTTTCCCGGGGTTCCAATAGAGTAATCTTGTTGTGATGCCATGTTTTGTGTCTCCATTTAGTCCTCCTTAAAAATCTTCACCACTAGCTCGCCCTGTTTATTAATTGAAGCACGGTACATACCCAGCGAATTAAACGAAAAAGCCACATTAGCGTCCTTATCGACACCGACAACACCACCAGATGCATCCATTTTTACCAATTTTTCCTGAACCACCTCGTCTTGGGCCTGCTGTAAAGGAATGCCTTTGTACGCCATGCGTGCACAAATGTCATGGGCCACAGCAGCACGAATAAAATACTCGCCATGACCTGTTGCTGAAATACCACAGGACTCGTTATCAGCATAGGTTCCAGCACCAATAATTGGCGCATCCCCAACCCTACCAAAGCGCTTATTGGTCATTCCACCTGTGGACGTTCCAGCGGCAATATCACCATTTTGATCAATAGCCACCGCGCCTACTGTGCCTAACTTTTTCTCATCAAACTGATACGTTAATAGCAACGGATCAGAGATTTCCGGTAACAGCGTCACAGACTGTTCTTGGGCGATAATGCGCTCTAACTGCAGGCGCCGACGGTCAGTTTTAAAATAATCATTTGAAACCAAGTCAAACCCCTGCTGCTGAGCAAAAACCTCAGCTCCGGGGCCCACCAGCATGACGTGGGGTGAATTATCGAGCACAGAATTAGCCAGACGAATAGGACTTTTAATGCGCGTCAGAGCAGCAACAGCACCGGCGTTAAGGGCCCGCCCCTCCATAATGGAAGCATCTAACTCAATATTGCCCTCATGATTAAACACAGCACCATGACCTGCATTGAATAAGGGGGAATCCTCCATGAGAGTAATGGCAGAAATAATCGCATCTCGGCTGGAACCGCCCGCGATTAAAACGTTATGACCAGCCATAATAGCCTTGGTCAAGATGACACGATATTCAGCTTCAATCTCAGGACTCATTAACTCACGACGGATCGTGCCTGCACCCCCATGAACAACGATGGCAACGGGATGCTTGTCTGCGGCCACAAGATCATGCGACGTGCCCAGCGCCACACAAACCACTAACGCCAACAGTAATAGCTGAAATAAAGATAAGGCCAATCTAGGAGACGTATCCATAGTGTAGGTTTCCTTTTTCTAAATCATAACACCAACCCCATCATTCATGCTTTGGTGATGAGTCTAAATGACCCTTACTTTAAAAATACTGAATCTGTCTGTAATGTTCTTATCAAAGACATGACAGATTTGTCACCGTTAAAGGATCCTCTCTAGTATCACAACAAAGAAAAAAATAGTTCTGTTACTCTTATAGCTAATTCCGATAACTATTGAACTATCAAGATGTTATTCTCAGACAAGAACTTTAAAAATGAGTAGTTTATGTCGGAATCAGGCATTTTTTCCGTAGCACCGGTCGTCATCACCTTAGTTTTATCCGTTTGGTCCCGCAATGTGGTGCTGGGCTTGTTTGTCGGTGTATTCTCTGGGGTACTACTACTGAATGGCCCCAATCTCCTTACGGGCATGAGTATCATGGTCGAGCAATACCTAGTTGCCCAAGCCTCAAACAGCAGCAATGTCGGTATTTTATTATTAATGATTTTTGTTGCAGGTCTTGTCGGTCTGATGGAGAAATCCGGCGGCGCGGCGGCTTTTGCCGGCATGATGACTAAGTTCATCACCAACAGTGTGAAAGCGCAGACCGCAGCATGGACAAGCGGGTCTTTACTGTTCTTTACAGACTCCGGGACACCCCTTATTGTCGGCCCATTGTTTCGGCCGATTATTGATGGCTTAAAAATAAGCCGTGCAAAACTGGCTTGGATTATTGACTCAACCGCATCGCCTGTGGCTGTCCTGGTGCCTTTTATTGGCTGGGGGCTATACTCTCAAGGGCTTATATCACAGGAATATAAAAGTTTAGGTATCGATGAGAGCGCCTTTTTAAGCTATATCAAGGCCATACCGTTTCAGTTTTATTCTATCTTAGCTGTCGCTATGGTCCCATTGGTAGTCATGGCAAAAGCAGATTTCGGTCCAATGAGAAAAGCTGAAGAAGATTGCGCCAAAGGCATTGTTATGGAAAGCCCCGAAGCTCTAGACGCAGAGGTGGTGACCGAGACCAATCTACAAAAAGCTAAACCGATCATGGTCTGGCTTCCCCTAGGATGCATGTTGATTATTATGTTTTCTCTACTGGTACCCCAGGGCTTTCCTTTAGATATGGCTAACATGCCATCTAATGCGTTTCGGGCATCCCTCTCTACGGGTTATATCTGCGCGGCCATTATCTTAATTATGCTGATGCGGCATTATGGGGTGCGCTCGCTCAGTGGCGGGTTTTCATTGTACCTAGAGAGCATGAGCAAGGTGGTCACTGTTCTTATTATTCTTGTTCTGGCTTGGTCACTGGGCGCCATAGGCAAAGATCTTGGCGCACCTGCTTATATCTCTGCTTTTATCGATGGCAGGTTGCCAGCCTATCTAATCCCCGCGGTCGTTTTTGTTGTTGGGGGTATTATCTCGTTTTCTACAGGTTCATCCTGGGGAACCTATGCCATTTTGATACCCCTTACTATACCCATCGCACACCAGTTTGATGCGCCAATGTATGTGTCTATTGGGGCGGTCTTATCGGGCGGGCTATTTGGTGATCACTGTTCACCGATTTCAGATACGACTATTCTGTCAGCCACCGGTGCGGGTTGCTCCCAGATTGACCATGTTAAAACACAGTTTCCCTACGCTATTTTTAACGGGTTCTGCAGTCTAATCTCTTACGTAGTCGCAGGTCTGACAGGCAGTATTTGGGCGCTAGGATTAGGCGCTCTTTTAATGGTTATCGGGTTGTTAATACTAAAAAAATGGTGACTGCTGTAGCACTAGGCGGTCTAGTTTTTGACGATTAGCGATCCAATCCAACACCTCTGAACCGCGCACTGATCTTCAGCATCGCACCCACATCTAAAAAAGGTCGTGGCGGCAGCCAGGTGGCAGTTTCCGAGCCAAGACAGTCAGTAATTAAACCTGACTGACCTCCTCCAGCATACTCAGCCAACGCGTGACCAAAAGCGGTGCCCTTGCTAACTCCTGATCCATTGTAGCCGCCGGCAAGGTAGATGTTTTTGCGTTGCTGGCCAAAGAAGTTTGTACCATTACCGCTAATGCCCTCGACACCAGACCAGGCATATTCAAAAGGCACATGAGCAAGCTGCGGAAAGCGTTTTTCAAAGCTACTTCGGTGGATGACCTGACGAGCCTCTAAAACCTTAGTCGAGAGCAATGCAGCACCACTGTATTCAGCGGTATTACGCAAGCATATTCGTCCATCCTTTGTTAGCCGCAGCGTCGCGCCACCCCCATGCAAAGAGATGATACCCCAGGTTTCGTAACTGCCAAGAGATGCCAACTCCTGCGGGGTTAACTTGCGCGTAAAGCTCCCCGACAGCGTGCTGCCGATAAGGCGTCTGCGCAGAAATCCAAGTTTTGGGGCTTCGTAGTTTATCGCCATCACCAGCTTGTCGGTTTTTATCTCGCTATCCGCTAACTGCAGTGTTATAGGGTTACCGAGTTGGACCTTTAAGACAGGACAGTTTTCAATGAGCCTTACATTATTAGGCTGATTATCCCCAAGCCCACGCACTAAAGCCGCTGGCTGCACTAACGCGCCGCGTTTAACGTGAACCCCAGCCTGATATAAAGATGTGCCAAAACGGCTTTTCATCGCCTGCTGGTCAAGACTACTGTGTTCCACGTCCATAGCGTTCAGATAATCAATAAAATATTTGTGCTCTTTGACCGATTTCCTGTCAGCCGCGCCATGATGAAAACCACTATCATCCCACTGGCAGTTAATGGCTAGAGACTTGATCTGCTGATCTAAAATATCAAGACCGGCCTGATTAATACGGTTGACCCGTGCAACGTTCTCTTTTTGCTCGGGCTTAAAAGCACCCGGAAAATGACTCACACCAACCGCGAATCCCGAATTACGACCGGACGCACCTTGGCCCACTAGGCGGGCGTCAAGAAGGATGATTTCGTCATTAGGGTGGAGTTCGGCTAAGCGCCGCGCGCAGGCCAGACCGGTTAAGCCTGCTCCCACCACAACCCAAGGCACCCGAAGAATGCCTTGCATTGCATTGCACGCTTGGCGTGGCGGTAAAAGTTCACTCCAACCATGCTGGTCGGTGGCAAAGTCCCTCTGAGACAAAGTCATGGTTGGCCTGCCATGTGTTACGGCTTTTCTGCCTGCGCAGCCTGCGCAGCCATTAGTGCAGCAACTTCGGCTTCCAGGGCGGCGCCATCATGAGCCTGCTTAATAACATAGGCCCGCACGGCTTCCGCGTCAGACGGACTTAACGCATCTGCAAATGACACCATACCATTACCTGACAGGGCTCCACCAATCACTATGGCTTGCCATGCGTCTGGATTTGCAGTGATTGATGACCAGCGTAAATCAGGTAACACGCCAGAGCTTATCGCTAGAGGGCCATGACAAACACGGCAATTAAAGTGGTATTGATCAAAGCCTAATTGAATCATGTCCGGGTCGCCAAACTTTTCAGCTTTTGGAGTGCGCGGTGCCATGACCAGATTAGGATCTGGAATAGTTTCAGTTGCGCCTAACTTAAAGGTTACCACTTTCCCAACAATCGGTGGCACAGGTTGATCATAAGCTGAGCCTCCCGCTAAGGCATAGGCCGAGCCCCACCCCGTCGTAATGGTAACGTACTGTTCCCCATCAATTTTATAGGTTCCGGGGCCAGAGGCAGCGCCGGACTTAACATTTTGGTGCCACAACTTCTCCCCCGTCGCCGCATTGTAGGCAGCAAATTCCCCTTCTAAACGACCCTGAAAGACAAGTCCGCCAGCCGTAGAAAGAACACCTCCGTTCCAAGCATTACTGTGCTCCACACTCCAGCGAGCACTCTGAGTTATGGGGTCCCAGGCAACCAGTCGCCCCTTGAGTGTGGCTCTAAGAGCCATGGCTGTTGCAAGATCAAGGTCCACAGGCAAGCCAGCGGATAGGTTTGTACCTGTGTTCCATTTCTGTATCCGCGTCTCAAACAGACGATCAGTTGCATAAGAGTCAGGTACCTCTTGGACTGGAATGTAGGCAAGATTTAGCTCCGGGTTAAACGCCATTGGCTGCCAATTATGCGCACCCAGCGGCCCAGGGTTCTGCATGAAAGGGGTTTCGCTATAACGCGCCTCTTTGATCTCTATGGGGCGTCCATTGACATCTAAGCCCTGCGCCCAGTTTTGTGGGACAAAGGCTTCACCGGAAATGAACTCGCCGGTGGCAGCATCTAACAGGTAGTAGAACCCATTTTTGGGTGCCTGCATAGCAACACGACGTGTGGCCCCGTCCGCACCAATTGGCAGGTCAGCCAAAATAATAGTTTGGGTAGCGGTGTAGTCCCAGTTGTCACCAGGGGTTGTCTGAAAATGCCACTTATAGGCACCAGTTGCGGCATCAACAGCTACAATGGAGGACAAGAACAGATTATCGCCTTTACCTGCATCCCGAACATCGCGATTCCAGGGTGAGCCATTGCCAACACCAAAAATAACGCTGTCATTCACATCATCATAGGCGATTGAGTCCCAAACAGTGCCGCCACCGCCGTCTGTGGTCCAGGCACCTTCATCGCCCCAAGTCAGATTACCAATGTCTTTGAGCGCGCTGTCAGAAATAGCACCATCAGGCTGTTTATTAGGGTTTGGTACGGTGTAAAAGCGCCACACCAAGTCGCCAGTTGCGGCAGAGTACGCAGATAGATAGCCTCGCACGCCCAGTTCTGCACCACCGTTCCCAATCAGCACATTACCCTTAACGACACGCGGAGCACCTGTAATTGTGTAAGGCTTGGACTGGTCAACGGTAACCTGACTCCACACTAGTTTGCCGGTAGCAGCATCTATGGCTTCGAGCCTCCCATCAATAACACCGACATACACTTTCCCTTTCCAAACGGCCACACCACGGTTAACCACATCACAGCAAGCTTTTGCACCAACTGCTCTATCGACATTAGGATTGTAAATCCAGAGTTCACTGCCGGTTTTTGCATCAAGCGCATAAACCACTGACCACGCAGAGGTCACATACATAACACCGTCAACAACGATCGGTGTGGACTCAACACCCCGCTCTGTCGCCAGATCATAGGTCCAAGCGACGCCCAGTTGATCCACATTATCGGTGTCAATTTGCTTCAGGCCAGAGTGCCGTTGTTCATCATATGTACCACCATAGGTGAGCCATTCTTCAGGGGTTGCCGCTGCATTCAGTAGCCGCTGGGAATCCACGTCAGCAAAGGTTGCAGGGTCACGTTCACAGGACGTAAGTATGAGTGCGGACATTAGATAGGCCGACAAAGTGAAATATTTTATTAGACTCATGATTGATACCCTCTTTGCTTTTTATTTGTTTTGTCAAAGTATAATGCAGAAATAAACCCTACACTGAGAAGGTCAATGTTCGACCTTCATAGGTATCTTCGGATCCATGCCAAGAGCTTCTTTGTCTGCCTTAACCATAGCCCGCACATCTGCCAATAGCGCTTTTGCATCGTAAACGATACCATCCTTTATAGTCCAACGCACACCGCCAACCCGCTCAACTTTTTGGGTTTGGTTGTTTAACTTTGGAACACCAGTGCCATACAAAGATTTGAGATTATGCAGTGGGTTTTCATCGACAATAATCATATCAGCCTTTTTACCAACCTCGATGGTTCCTATGTCATCATCTTTACCAAGCACTTGGGCGCCAATTTTAGTCGCAGCTCTAATGACTTCGAGCGGATGAAAGCCTGCCTCTTGTAGCAGCTCTAACTCTTGTATATATCCAAAGCCATAAAGACTGTAGATATAACCCGTATCGCTACCAACAACTACCTTGCCACCGCGATTTTTATAATCATTGACGAACTGCATCCACAATGTGTAATTATGCTTCCATTCGATTTCATCTTCCGTGGTCCAGTTAAAAAAGAACGAGCCGTGCTTTTCTCGGCTGGCGCGATAGAAATCCCATAGATTAGGCGAAGTGTATTCGTAATGCCATTCAGCGGTATATGCCCGCATTAGATCTCGACTGGCTAAGTAAATAGTGAACGTAGGACTCAAACAAAAGTCCCTCTCAAGCAATGCCTCCATAGCCTGATTCCATCGTTCTGAACCTGGCCCTGCAGCCTGTTTCCATAGTCGTCCCGCTTGCCCAAAACGATCTTGCTCGTCACTGTAAATATAATCTGATGGATAATTTTGTATCACCTTATCGGTAAATAAGGCCTCTGGTAGGCCATACCAGTGCTCCATGCAATCTAGGCCGTGACTTGACGTATCCAAGACGTTCGCATGAGCAACATCTAATTGAGCATGATGCATCGTTGTGCCCAACCCGACTTTTTCGGCTTCGTCTAAGGCAGCCCATAAAATCTCCTCGGGAGCACCCATAAACTTAATACCATCTGCCCCGATACTTTTTAGATGACGAACGCGAGTTCGTGCATCCTTAGGAGACTTAATGGGCGGTAACGCTTTATTTAAATTAGGCATGCTGAAATAAGGAAACGAGGTAATTCGAGGTGCGGTGATAGCATTTCTATCACTGAGCTCTTTCAGTGCTATAACCCGGCTTTCACCGTCCGTGGAAAACACCTCTCGTACGCTAGTCACTCCGTGACCCAGCCAGAGTTTAAAAATATAGTCAGCGGATACTTTTTGCCTCGCATCTGGGGCGTGAATATGTGTGTGTGAATCGACAAACCCTGGTAATAAATATTTGCCATCCGCATCAATTTCTCGAACTTTTTGATCAGATCGCGTGTTTATCGATGGTCGATGTTGTGGATTAATGGGAATGCCTGGGGCGCCGACTAGTCGCACTTCTGTAATGCGGTCTTGCTCCACCACGACATCTACCGGCCCTGTTGCCGGAGCTCCAGTGCCATCAATCAAGTAGGCACCGCGGATAATGAGCTGGTCATACTGCCCTTCTCCGTCCTGACGTATCGGAATATCATCTTTGAGACTGGTCATTAAAGCCTCTGTAGTAGCCGCCATGCTTGGTAGTGACGTTACCCAGACGAGTAACACTGTGATCAGTGCATTCAAATATTTCTTAATCATCGATATTCCCCTATTAACAAATCCGCTGGTGCTCACAGCCACTAAAAACTCAACACCTAAGCCTAGAATATAGTTAAGTTACGGGTAGATGTATAGGTCTGAATGAAACACACAAAAGAAACCTGCGAGTGCTCTTTGATGGTTACAATGTCGTAAAAACTGGGGCCACTAGCGCTTGTAATCAGCTTCTTCTTTATCCAGAATTGATTTCAATTCATTAAAATGTGCATTAGCAGAACCATCGAAGCCTTCCCATTGTTGAGCCGTCTTTTCAGCTACCTCATTCGATAGGAAATTAAGCGCCATACCCGTCTGTAGTGCACGGATATAAGTCTCAGCTGAGCGCTCAAAATAGAATAAGCGGTTAAAGGCATCAGCCACACTCGAGCCTAAAACTATCACTCCGTGATTACCCATGAGCATAACTTTTTTATTCGGATCACTAAGCATAGCGGCACAACGCTCCCCCTCGTCAACAAACGCCATGCCGTCAAACCCAGCATCAACGACAACTCTATTATGGAACTGAGCGGTATTTTGATCGATCGCCGGCAATCGCGGATCTTTAAGGCAGGCTAGCACCGTCGAAAATATCGAATGTACGTGCAGTACACAGCGCGCATGAGGGCAATGTTTGTGTACCGCGCCATGGAGCCCCCAAGCAGTTGGGTCAGGCGCATTAGCCTGAGACATAGTGTCCTGATTGTTGGCATCTAAAAGCAATAAATCGCTGGCCTTGATGGTGGCAAAATGACGTTGATTTGGATTAATCAAAAACTGACTGCCACTATTATTGATCGCTACCGAAAAATGATTAGCCACACCTTCATGATAGTTTAAGCGCACGGCCCATCTGAAAGCGGCGGCAAGATCTATTCGTTGTGTCTGTATGAAATCTGACATTAAGCTGCTCCAACATTTCGATTCGTCATTGCGCATTATAAAGACTACATTAACCTGTACCATTATTCATACTAGTTAGGACATCGTCGCTATTTATAATGATCACAAGGCAGCCTTATGCGTTTTTGGTAGCTTTGTGATACCCTTGATAAACAATAATTACAAATAAATAATATCCTATGAGCGATCACCTTAGCATTAAAACTACAGAGCCCGAAGTTGATTGGGCTGTCTTTATCCCCTCTCTAGTTATTGTCCTAGCTTGTGCGATTCCGTTAATGATTTTTCCCGAAAGTGCCGCGCAATTTCTTACTGAAGGTCGAACAATCATTATGAGTAATTTTTTATGGCTCTATCTCTCTGTTGGTTTAGGTGCCTTTGGATTTTGTATGTGGTTGGCCTTCGGCCGATTTGCTCAGGTGAAATTAGGCCCCCCCGATGAGCCACCGGAATATTCAGATACCCATTGGGTAGCAATGATGTTTACTGCGGCTATTGGTGCTGCTGTTTTAGCTTGGGGTTTCGCTGAACCTATTTATTATCTTCAAACTCCCCCGATGGGAATTGAAGTAGGCTCATCCAAATCTTTCGAATGGGCACATATGTACCCCCTACTGCACTGGGGTTTAGTTCCTTGGTCTATTTACGCAGTGCCTGCTGTACCCATCGCTTACATGCTTTATGTGAAACGTTACCCGGTATTACGCATTAGTAGCGCATGTGATGGAGCACTGCCGACTAGAGGTCGCAATCAGATCAAAACGGGTATTGATATTTTCATCGTGCTAGGAATTGTCGGAGCCGTGGCTACGTCATTAGGGTTAGTTGTCCCTCTTTTGTCAGCCATGTTATCCACGTTGTTTGGCATTGAAGATAGTATGCTTATAAAGATGACTGTACTTGCGCTGTGGACGCTATTATTCGGCGCTAGCGTCTATAAAGGTCTGAAATCAGGGATTAAAGTCTTGGCTGACGTTAATATGGTTTTAGTTGCTATTGCGGTTATTTTTATACTGGTTGCCGGTCCTGGAATTTTTATCCTGGACCTAACCGTTAACAGCATCGGCTTGATGTTTAACAATTTCATCAGTACTGCCACATGGACAGACCCTATTGATAACGGTAGCTTTCCAGAGGACTGGACGGGATTTTATTGGGCTTGGTGGCTAGCGTATACCGGCATGATTGCCTTATTTTTCGGACGCATTTCTCGGGGCCGCACAATACGTCAGCTAGTCTTGGGGGTTATTTGTTGGGGTTGCTTAGGCACCTGGTTAGTTTTGGCTGTAATGGGTGGATACTCACTTTATCTTGAGTCCACTGGAGCTCTCAATGTTTCAGAAATTTTAAGTACACAGGGCATGTCCTATGTTAACGCTCTAGTCATTCAAAGCCTGCCATTTGGTAAATTTGCCTTAGTTATATTTATCGTGTTGTCTGTAATATTCTCTGCAACCACAATAGACTCCTCAGCCTATGTTATTTCCAGTATCTGCGCGAAAAACCTACCGTCGGATTCAGAGCCAAAACGCTGGAGCCGCGTGGCATGGGCAGTGCTTCTTGCGCTAATAACTGCCGGCATACTGCAGTCCGGAGCCTTGAATACAGTGCTTTCAATAACCGTCCTTAGTTCAGTGCCGCTAATCCCTATCATGTTTCTATTATGTATTTCGTTAGTGCGTTGGTTAAACCAAGATTTTGGTCATATGGTCATACGCAAAGAACTATCATTAGCGGCTGAAGACCTTAATTCGAATAGCTAAAAAACTAGCGGCTTGTTAAATTAATTATGCTAATTAACCTGCCGCTCGCGCCCTTCCCAGTGCGGTTTGCGTAATTCAGTTTTCAACACCTTACCTGCACCGGACAGTGGCATCGGTTGATCTCGAAACTCCACTGTTTTCGGGCACTTGTAACCCGCTATAGCACTGCGACAATGCTCAATTAATTCCTTCTCAGTCGCTGTGGCTCCGGCCGCTAAAATCACAATGCCATGAACCGCCTCGCCCCATTCCTCGTGAGGAACACCAATGACCGCCACATCTTGCACCGCTGCATGGCTAATTAGAGCGTTCTCAACTTCGGTGGTAAACACATTTTCACCACCTGTGACCACCATATCTTTGACTCTATCAACGATATACAAATAACCTTCCTTATCAAATATACCGGCATCTCCAGTAAACACCCACCCATCTTGTAATGCGCTGGCAGTCTCTTCCGGCTTGTTCCAATAACCAATCATCGCGTGGGGACCTCGCACCACCACCTCTCCCTGTTTGCCCAGATCCACCTCGTCGCCTGCATCGTTAAGCAGCTTTATTTCACTGACCGATAATGGTTTACCTGCTGACTTTAAAATTTCACCACCACGGCGGTGATCCTCAGTCGATAGCATGGTTACTAAGGGTGCCAGCTCAGTCTGACCATAGGCTTGAATAAAGCCCACTGTGGGCCATAAATCCATAGCCTGAGTGAGTAGCGCGGCCGGCATCGGCGAGGCGCCATATAATATCCGTTGCAAACTACTAAGATCTGCCGTCGCAGCATTTTCATGAGCCAGGGCCATTTTTATCATCGCTGGCACCATTAGCACATGAGATATTTTCTCTTCTGCAATAATATTGAGCACCAAAGCAGGCTCAAAACCTGCCACAAAAATATGACTTGCCCCGGCCAGAACCGTCATCATTGAACAGGCGAAATCCGCCATATGAAACATTGGTGCCGTATGCAAGTATGAACCATTAGAGTCTATCTCCATGCCACCCATACCACCGATAGCACTAGCCCAAATAGCTTGGTGGGATTGCATTACGCCTTTAGGAAATCCAGTCGTACCACCGGTATAAAAAATACCAGCCATGTCGGCACCGTTGCGAGTCGACGGTGCAATAGTTTGATTGTCCGCGATGAGAGATTCATAGGACTTGGCCCAATTGGGTGTCTCACCGTCACCCATATAAATAACATGCTCTAGGGATTCGACCTCATTTTTTAATTGCTCAGCCTGTGCACTAAACGCATCATCAAATAACAGCACTCGGGTACCAGAGTCAGTTAAAGCATAATTGTTCTCCGCCACTGCCCAGCGCGTATTAAGTGGCACCATACAATAGCCTGCCCATGGTACTGCAAATATAGCCTCAAAATAGTTGTCACTATTGAGGCTGAGAATAGCAACCCGCTCAGCCTCACCTAGCTGAAGTCGATCTAACGCCCCCGCAAAACTCGCTACCCGGTCTAAAACCTGTGGCCAGTGACGTGAGCGTCCGTTATATCGAGTCGCGACTGCGTCGGGATTGAGACGGGCACTGCGTTGAAGTAATCCAGGTATTGAAATCATATAAATATTCCGTGATATTTTTTTTATCATAAAGGATGTGTCAGAATATGACTAGCCATGACAGATTCTTGCTTAAAAATCTGCCTAGTTCAGATAACTTTAGCTTAACCAGAGCTTGTGGTTCTTACTCTAAATAGATGAAGCATATAATCAGAATTAAGCAATATAGTTGAGTATCTCTTGATATTGAGCTCATTTCATATAAACATAGCTACTTGATGAGTATTAGCTGGTTCTGCTTAGTAGTAATTCGGTAAGAACTTTACTCAAGTGGCTCTCTTTGTGCCGACGCGTTTGGATACCTAGTTTTCTAATGCTGCTTGTAGTCGACACCATGTCATTGGCCACTTAAATTATAAATTTGTAATAGGTGACGTAAATATGAATACAGGGAAAGAATTCAGCACAGTTGCTCCACTCTGCGATTATCCTTTGAACAGCGCAGCGCAGACATCTAACAAAGACATTCTGCGCTGGGTTGAGCGCATGGAAGCTTTGCTACAACCCGATCGGGTGCATTGGGTAGATGGCTCTGAAGAAGAGTCTGCCGCCATGATGGAAATGATGGTCAGCCGTGGTGACTGTGTAAAACTTAACGAAAATTTGCGCCCCAACAGCCACCTATTTCGATCTGACCCACGTGATGTTGCTCGCGTTGAAAGCCGCACCTATATTTGTTCTGTTGCCGAGGCCGATGCTGGGCCGACAAATAACTGGATGGCTCCTGAGGAAATGAAGGTAAAGATGAATGGCCTGTCTGAAGGCGCAATGCGTGGCCGTACCATGTATATCATTCCTTTTAGTATGGGTCCCATCGGGTCTCCCATCGGTAAGACGGGTATTCAAATTACAGACTCGGCTTATGCCGTAGTCAATATGCGAATTATGGCCAGGGTATCGCCAAAGGTGTTGGATATCTTAGGTGACAGTACTGACTATGTTCGCTGTGTGCACACAGTCGGACAGCCTATACTTTCTAAGCAAGACGATGTCAGTTGGCCTTGTAATCCAGATAATACCTATATTGCTCATTTCCCTGAAGAGAAGACTATTCTTAGCTTTGGCTCAGGTTATGGCGGTAATGCTCTGCTGGGTAAAAAATGTTTTGCCTTGCGTATTGCTAGTACCATTGCTCGTGATGAAGGTTGGCTAGCGGAACACATGTTAGTATTGGGCGTTAAAGATCCTTCTGGTAAGAAAACCTATGTGACTGCAGCCTTTCCAAGTGCCTGTGGTAAAACTAACTTTGCAATGCTGATTCCACCCCCAGCATTACAAAAGCAGGGTTGGGAGATTTCATGTATTGGTGATGATATAGCCTGGATAAAACCAGACTCTAACGGCAAATTACGGGCTATTAACCCCGAAGCCGGCTTCTTCGGAGTTGCGCCAGGAACAAGTATGGAAACCAACCCTATGGCAATGGAGTCCTGCTCCTGTGACACTATTTTCACTAATGTTGCTCTGACCGACGATGGCGATATTTGGTGGGAAGGTATGACAAATGAAGCGCCAGCGCATCTGATTGACTGGAAGGGCAACGACTGGGCACCTGACAGTGAGACGCCGTCTTCTCACCCTAATGCAAGATTTACGGCTCCTGCTAGAAACTGCCCTGTTATAGATCCTGATTGGGAAAATCCAGAAGGCGTAGAAGTTGGAGCAATGATCTTCGGCGGCCGTCGTATGACCACTATCCCTCTGGTATACCAAAGTTTCAACTGGCAACATGGCGTGTATGTGGGTGCCACAGTTGGCTCTGAGCAAACGGCTGCCGCAGAGGGAAAAATTGGCAGTATGCGCCAAGATCCATTTGCCATGCTACCGTTCTGTGGCTATCACATGGGCGATTACTTCCGCCACTGGCTTAAGATCGGTAAAGTCATTAACGAACCACCTCGTATATTTCATGTTAACTGGTTTCGAAAAAACGCAAAGGGTAAATTTATGTGGCCTGGTTTTGGCGAAAATGCGCGAGTGCTGAAATGGATCGTTGAGCGCGTTAATGGTTTAGCTCAGGCCAAAGAAACCCCTTTAGGCTGGATGCCTAGCTATGACGATCTAGATTGGGACGGCTTAGATTTCACTAAAGACGACTGGGATGAATTGATGAAAGTCGATGGCGAGGCTTTAAAAGCCCAGGCACTGGGTCATGAAGAATTATTCCTCAAACTATGGGATCACATGCCGAAAGAATTGCTATGGCAACGCGACTTGTTGCTAAGCCGTTATTAAATGTTGACGAGACTTATGATTTAGATACATTAAGCAAGAAGGGGTCGGGAGACCCCTTCTTGCTGTTTGGCTTTTATGTAAGGAAAATGAACGGTGGTAGAATTTAAGTTTAATGATAAAAAGCTTTCGCCTCATCAAGGATGGTAGATGCCTTGGCCGGAGTCACACCCAACAAACGTAGTAGATTCTCCGAAGTTCGGTCAATAATACTCAAATTATCCTTTTTCAATCCTCGTAGACCCGAAATAAACACCGAAGCCAGCTGGTTTAATTGGAACTCATCAGACGCCGTGTTGAAAACGCCCTGTGCCATACCTCTATCAACATTATTTTTTAAGTAGCCGCCTACGTCAATCAACCCCTCCGGAACCAAGAAAAAGGCTGTCGCCAACACATAGCTCCACCTCTCGTGCTGAAGAGCAGTGCGCATCACTGTATTAGTTGAAACGACAAGACGGATTGCCGGATCTTTGATGTCAACAACCTGTTCCTCTACAGCCGCTACAAGCTCTAAAGCGATGGACGTAGCGACCGCAGAAACCAAGTCGTCCTTGTCCTTAAAATGATTGTAAAAGGTTGCATTTGACATGCCGGCAAATTTGGTAATATCGTCAAGACGGGAATTAATGATGCCCTTCTGACCGAAAATTTCCAACCCACTGTCAATTAGCACGCCACGTGTTCGTGCTCTCTTGTTTTGTCCTCTAGCTCGATCTTGAAAATGCCTACTCAACGGAAAACCTCTTATTTTTAGCCTTACTCACAAATATCATTATTGCGCTATTAGCAGCGTTTTTAGCGACAAGAAGAGAGTCTCTGACGTTCTTATGGATGAAAATCGTTCAGCCGAAATCAAAGTCTGAAATCAAAGTCTGAAATCAAAGTCTGAAATCAACATATAATACTGTACTAGCAACGACAGTGGTGTATACGTGATAAAATCAAAAATGGGTTAATGTTCCAATATTTTACTATGAAACCGGCACATCGACAAGTTTAAATAGGCGGCCAAAATGGCCTGATACCCTTTGCTCAACTCGCGTAAGCCTTTTGTATTAATTAACTAATAAAGAACATTTTTTAAGTCGCTAAAGGTCTAGCCTAGCGATATCTCACTATTAGCGTCCTCTTCTAATAGACTTATAAACGTTGATTTTTTATCCCATTAAATTTGCCATAGATGAAGGTGCTTCTTACAATGCACACCTATAAAAACTTCTAGGAAGTAATCATGGCAGCAACTTATAAAGTAGCAGTATTGGCGGGTGACGGAATTGGCCCTGAAATTACGCAACAAGCACTGCGCGTATTACGGCTGATTGAGCAAAAGCGTGACGTCATTTTCGCCTGCGAAGAAGCCGAGTTTGGTGCCGCTGCTTATTTTTCGACAGGCAAGGCTTTTCCCGACGCTACTAAAAAAGCGTGCGACGAAGCTGACGCGATATTAAAGGGCCCGATTGGACTAAGTCATGAAGAATCTGAAAAGATACCCGTGGAAGAGCGTCCAGAGCGCGGCGCACTGTTGCCCATGCGTCGTCGATTGAATACCTACGCCAACTTCCGTCCGATCTCACTACCAAAAGGTATGGCACACTTTTCTCCACTCAAGCCCGAGATCGTGGGCGAAGGTATTGATATTATGCTGATCCGTGAGTTAATTGGCGGATTGTATTTTGGCGGCAAGGAGCGCGGTACAACCAAAGAAGGGTTGCGCTATGTCAAGGAGAGCCTAGATTATGATGAGCAGCAGATTCGTCAGATTCTTGTCGTCGCCTTTAAAGAGTCCATGAAACGGAAAAAGGTATTGCACAATATTCACAAGAGTAACGTGTTGATCTCGTCGGTATTGTGGAACGAAGTATTAGAAGAGGTCGCTCTAGATTATCCGGAAGTGCGCGTTGTCCATATGTTGGTCGACGCAGCGGCCACGCATCTTTGTTTAAACCCCTGCCAATTTGATGTAATGGTTATGGAAAACATGTTTGGTGATATTTTAAGCGACCAGGCCGGTGGCATCTTAGGGTCACTGGGCTTAATGCCCTCTGCTTGTATAGGTCCGGACAAAGCGTACTACGAGCCATCGCACGGGTCTGCTCCTGATATTGCCGGTAAAAATCTTGCCAACCCTTATTCGATGATTGGCTCAGTCGCCTTGATGCTCGACATGAGTTTCGGCATGACTGAGGAAGCAAAAGCTGTTTGGCAAGCGATGCAAAGGGTCTTTGAGGCAGGATTTTCGACAGGTGACCTGTCCTCAGCCGGTTCAGACAGTACCTTATTGAGTACAACAGAATTCGGAGACAAAGTACTCGAATCACTGGAAGACTTATTGTAATTTACAAGGCTTGGTCCTAGAGAAAATAAAGAGTCTTGCCGGCACCGGACTAGATGTCGGTAGTCATTTCATGAGATGACGTTTTAAGGCAGCACTGGTATCGTCCATAAGGTCTCAATAGCGGGCACGTAAACTAGCGCCCTTTAAGTGTCAACCAACGTCTGTTTCATAGTTAATTCTGCCCGTGAGCCCTTTTTACCGTTACGCCTCTAGTCTAATATAGACATTAAAAATAATATGACATATAGTCTGTCATATTATTTTATCTAATTTTTTAGAGGGTGTTATGGATTTTACAGCGTTTGCACAGTCGCGAAAGAGTACTCGTGGTTTTCAAAACAAAGCAATCCCAAAAGATGTCGTTGATGACATTATCAATACAGCAAAATGGGCCCCATCTTCCTACAATACGCAGACGTGGTATGTTCATGCTGTTGCTGGTGAGGTGCTAGCTAAAATTCGTGAGGGCAATACCAAAAACACCATGGCTGGAAAACCCCATGTACGTGATTTCCCTTATAAAGAAGACTATGAGGGTGAACATCGTCGACGGCAAATCGACGTCGCCATTCAACTATTCGAGTCTATGGGTATCGAACGCGACGACAAAGAAAAGCGTATGGACTGGATGCTAAGAGGCTTTCGACAATTTGATGCCCCAGTGTCCTTAGTGCTGACTTATGACAAAAGTCTTGAGCCTGCAGCCATTACTCATTTTGGACTGGGATCTCTTGCCTATGGGATTGTTCTTGCAGCATGGGAGCGTGGCATCGGGTGTGTTATTAACGGCCAAGGCATTATGCAATCTGATGTTGTTCGCGAACATGCCAAGATTCCCGATGACCAAAGTATTATGATCTGTATCGCTATGGGCTATCCGGATGATAATTTTCCCGCTAATGATGTACGCTCCGTCCGGACTGACAATGCCGACTTTGTTAGTTATCAGGGTTTTTAATTGCCAGAGTTCACTGCCATAGTAAGGGTCTTGGAAAGTACCCCTCGGGGATAAAAAAGGATGGCACCGATGGTAAAGCGAATATTTCTAGGATTGGTGACTGTCCTTTTAGTGTTAGCGCTAGGCCTTTTTTGGCTTGGTTATTTTTCCGCTCGACCACCACTCACTATTGACCCAGCAATACTAACGGGCGATGGCAGTACGATAAATTATTGCAACCTGCCTGAACTAGACAGTAGCGCTAAAATGGCCGCGGAGATCCCTAAAGGAAATACCCCTGGCTGTGGATACACTCATTTTCCAATGCCTGTATTGGCACAATGCACCGAGCCCCTACCCAAACAAGCGGATGACATTCGAGGCCTGTGGCTTGGCGTAGAGGGAGGGCATACCGGCCATGTTGAGCGTGTAGAGCAGTGTGGCAACCGCACTGTTGTGACATCCAGCGGTCTTATTCATGATTATGGGCCAAACAGTACCGCCGGGCTAAACACCAACGATACTGAAGGCTCGGTGTTGTTTGTCGCTGGCGACAAAGAATACTGCATGCGCACGTCTGCCAGCATGATCTGGAACAATGGCGTGCTGAACTTTCATGCTTTTGGTTGGGGCCCAGTGGTGGTTAATCGCTATAGAGAGGGTGAACAATTAGTCTGGGAATATGCCGACGGCAGTACCACCCAAATGGACAGAATATGTACACTCCCTCCGGAAC
>JACKQG010000296.1_pt1 | contig 73319 bp, 49 predicted proteins | sample 8237621 | NCBI WGS metagenome assembly JACKQG01 (sample SAMN15677084, study PRJNA649215) | marine metagenome | biome: marine; feature: Black Sea; material: saline water; isolation source: suspended particulate matter (SPM) from the Black Sea western gyre | collected 2013-06-09/2013-06-10 | depth... | reverse complement strand
CGATTCCAACTCTCGGTGACGATCTGAAATCTCGCCGGAAGCCGGACGCTACCGGCCTTGCCGGCCAATTGCCGGACTTCGTGCGGCTGCCAGTTCGACGGATTCCTGGCGGGTTCCGCGTCAGCTCCATGCACAACGACCGCGAGGGAAACAGCAATTAACCCAACAGATGGGAGTCCTATCAGTCGCATGTAGATGTGATCCTTTCGTCATGTGCCGCGCGTGCATCGCTAAAACTGCTGGCTGTATCTCGATAGTCAGTCGCGGAACTGGAACGAGTATAGATCGGCGTCGCGCAACACGAATCGCACTCGAACCGTCCGGCCGATCAATGGAGAGAGATCGGCCATCGTTTCCCAGTGAACGCGGCGGTCGGGCGTGTCGCCGAAGAGTTCCTTGCAATCGTCCAGGGAGAACCCGGGCAGTGGCTTGCCTTGCTCGTCCTGAAGTTCGACTTGAAGGCTTCCCGCGGCGGACGTGGCGAAGTTCAACCAGAGTGCCCTCCCAGTGAAGGTAATTGGTTTCGTGATGACTTCACCTCCTGACAACTTCGCTTGAACCGAAACGAATCCATCAAGACGAAGCGTGTACCGTCGCAGCCGGCACTGCCGCCAGAAGTTCTCGTTGACATAGATGGAAAGCTCGGTGGGCGCTCCCTCGGTCGTCGACTTCGTTTCGAGAATCCCCAGCGCCTGAAAATTGTCGCAGTAGACCCAGCGTTTCCTGTGCTGCGGCCCGGGGCGTATGAAGGCTTCGTCCCGGAACTTGAAGTGGCGGCCGTCACGACTCGTCATGAAACCGCCGTCCGTATAGTCGGCACCAAAGTACTCGACGCTGTTGAAAAGTCGCCTGTTCAATTCGGTGAGTTTCTCACGTCCAGCCACGTATCGTGTAGGGAAGCCCAGATAGATATGTGGCGCACGGTGATACTGCTGAATCTGATTGGTGTAGAACTGAACGTACGGCGAAAGGCCAGTCTCCTTCGTAGAGAACCGGGTCCAGCGTTCGGGCGAGTACTTCAGCCACTCCGGTTCGGTCCAGTGGAGAAAGTCGGTTGATGTTGCAGTCATGACATCCTTGGTCGACGCTTCGTGGCTCGGCGGCTCCAGACTGTCCAGCCCGCCACGGAGTGCTCGATGGTATGCGACATAGCGCCGTCGCTCGGTGTCCCAGAAGGCCAGGTTCTGTGAATCGAAATATCCTTTCGTGATGACCGGCTTGTCGGTCATCGGGGACCACTGGATCGCATCCGGCGACGAATAAACATGCAACCCGCGCACCGGCTTGTAGATCGCGACGATGGCTTTGTATCGATGTTCGGCCGGGCATGCTGGGTTGGCGTCCTTGAACGGCACGAACGCGTGGCAAATCTCACCCGACAGGATGATGTTGTTCTTCTTCGATCCACGGAACTCGACCAGGCCGAGGTCCGGTCGAGTCCAGTGTTTTCCGTCCTTGCTTTCTGCGTAGCACGTCACGTTGTAGGGAATGGAATAGCCCTCGCTCGTGACGTCAATCTGCGAACCGCGGTAGTACATCCGATAGATGTCACCGTCCTGGAACATGGTGTAGTACAACGTGCGATTGCCTTCCCACGGAGTGTCGTGCACCAAGACATCCTCCGTTTCCACGGGTCGGTGCAGTTGCAAACGCGCTCCGCCAGTCATCCGCTCGATGAGATGCTCATCCACAAACAACTCACGACGAGTGCCAATGTCGATCGGTTCGGCCGCGCTCAATTCAGTGCGCGTCGAAATCAATGCATGGGCGGCGAGGATCGTCAAGCAGATAGCGAGTGGTTTCATGGTATGTTTCCGATGGTCTTAAGGCTCCGCACGGTCGTACGACTTTGAAAGTTCGACCTGGAATGCATACACACTGCCATCCACTGGCCCTCTGCCGCTGGCACGTCCGTCCCACCGGGTTACGCGGACATGAAAATGCTGCGTCCTGCGATCCTCGTGGACACAGAAATTGGATAACTGCAGACCCGCGACATCGTCCGGCCCGCGGGTGTCGATCGTTGTCACGCTCTCACGAATCAGACGAAGCGACTTTGGGTCAACGCGGCCGATGACCAGGGGATAGCGAGGTGCATTCCCACGCGGATGATCCGGCGAGATATTGCCGATCCAGCAGTACTCGCCGCTGGAGTGGCGAATGAGCCTGGAAATGCTGCTGGGAGAGTAGAACAGCGTTCCGTCCGAGTATCTCCACACATCCGGTGTCGCCCAAGTGAGGCCGCCGTCGCTGGAAACGCTGAACCATTTGCGGCCGCTGTTGGACCGACAGACCATCAGCAGGCGTCCATCCGGAAACTCTGCTAACGTTGGCTCAAAGATGCCTCGCAGTGACTTGTCCGGCGGCAGATTCAACCTCTTGCTGAGCTGCCAGTCGAGCCGTCCGTCGTCGCGCCACGTGCCGATCAGAACAGCCGCATCGAGATACGTGTAGGCGCCGGGCGGTCGATAGAGTCTTCCGTCCGGGCCCACATGGCTGACCTGGACAGGAACTAAAACGGCGCCGTCGCTGCGGTGTGCCAGAGCATTCGAAACCGTCAGCGAATTCGACCCAATTCGCACTCCGTCAAACGGATGCTCCCTGGTAAATCCTTCTCCGGTCTGGATGACGCGCTCCTCAAACAGCCAGGTGCGGCCGCCATCCTTCGAGACACGGTAGATCGGATAGTTATTCGTCTGACCGTCCAACGGATGGTCATTGCGAAGCACTCCCTCGTTGCCCATGAACAGCAACCGCCCGTTTTGCGGATCGAAGAAACTGCCATAAATGAACAGCCGACGCTCCTGACCATCCGGGCGCCGTTTGACCGACTTCCACTTTTCCGTGTCGGTCCATGTCCTTCCATGATCGGCCGAAACTGCAAGTTCAAAATTCGAAAAAATGTCATCTTTGAGTTCCTCAAAGCGAACTCGAAACATGTTCGGACCGTGGTTGCTGGAATAGTTCACAAACTCATAGACCGCTTGCGTGGGATCTTTTTGCTGAAAGGAGACTCCGAGCTTTTCCACGACGAATTGCTCGGGCTCTGCGACATTCGCCACAACCAGTTCGGCCAGCACCTCGAACGGAGGTTCATAGGCCGCTTTGCCACCTTCACGCGATGTGAAGAAATTGAACAGGTAAACGCCGTCGGCGCCTGCTTTGATGAGCTGAGTCGCCGCGTGACGATATTCGTCGGCGTTGAGATTCTTTGCACCGCCGCCTTTCGTGCATTCGATGCCGCCGTAAACCGGCACGGTTGTGATGGCTTGTTTCCATTTATCAATCGGCAAATCGCCGCGCTCGAACAGGAATTCAGAAACCGCCACGAAATCGACCCAGCCGTTTTTCACCCACGCTGGCACGTCGCAGCCGAGTTCTCTTGCAGTTTCGGGTGTGGGCGGAGTGCTGCCGAAGTTCGATGGCGGCCGCACCGAGAGCACCAACCGCCGACCGCGCCGGTGTCCGGTCTCGTCGAGCATTTTGCGAACTCGCTCGACAAGCGAATTCATCTTTGCGACCCGTTCGTCCGTCGAGCCGTCCTTGAAAAATCTGGGGAAGCGATTGAAATCGAGTTCAATGCCATCGCAGTCGTATCGGCCGACAGCTTCCTCGATCAGTCGGAATGTGTAATCGCGGACCTCGTCGCGTGCGAAGTCCATCGCGCCGCTGCCTTGATACTGCTTTGTGCCCAGCCGCCAGTCGGCATGGTCGACCAGAAACTGCGTGGTGAGAAAATCGGTGCCATGATCGTCATTCATGCGAAACGTGAGTAAGGCCTCGCAACCGCGCTGCTTCGCTTCGGCCAGCATGACCGCGTACGGATCGACTCCGGCATCGAAAAAGGCTTTGAGATTCTTAAACCGCTGCTTTTCCGACTCTGACCAATTCGCTCGCTCTTCCGGCGTCGACAGCGTGCCACGCATGGTGCCGACCTTCGTCGGGTAGTACATGACCTGGGCGTTGATGCAGACCAGCACTGTATCGACTCGGCTTCCTTCATAAGCAACTTCCTCGATCAGCCGCTTCACGTCGTCGATGTTGACTGGTACCGGCCCCTTGCTGTCCGCCTTCGTCGACAGGCACGAATCACCGTCGAAGTTGTAGAGCACTCGCCGTGATCGCGTGGATTGTCTGACCGGCTCTGACTCGTCTTCGGCGGATGCGCAGGGTAGGACCGGGCTGACGATAGCTATCCACAGAATCAGCAAGAGGAATCGGCGAGCGATTACAGGCATGGGATGTTTGTCTCCGATCTGAGATGTTCTTCGTTTGCCAGGACGCTGGTCTAGTCGGATATCGTCAACCGGTAGATCTTGTCAAAAGCGCCCGGATCTTCGTGGTTGAAAACTGCGATGAAAAGTTCTTCTTCACGCGGCGTCAGGTAGTAAGGCACGACCTTGCTGGGAAGAAACTGACTGAGATCATCCCAGGTTCCTTCCTTCAAGTTCTGCCATGTTTTGAAGCGGATGAACTTGTTCTCATCGTAGTTTTGGTTTCCAGCATAGGTGGGGCAGAAATAGGATGTTGCGTACCAGTGGCCGTTGAAGAGGTCCACGTCGTTTAACACGAGACCGGTCGACTGCCAACTGCCAGCCGGCGCGTCTTTCTTCTTCTCGAAGCTGTTGTGGATTTTGTACTGCTGTTTGCCGAAGTCCATGACTTCGACCACAGCACCAGCACTTGAACCAATGACGTAGAGCCTGCCGCCCGCGATCGTCAGTGCGCGTGAATAGCCCAGGTACCGGGACAGATCCAGCGAGTCTGCTGTCTTGCCCGCAGTCTTGAACCGAAACACCTGGCTACTGTCTGGATTGAGCGAGTACAGCCAGCCGGTGACTTGATCGAACACGATGTCGTGCGGACGCTGGAGCTTAGTATCCGCCAGCGAGGCCAGACTGCTTTGTACTTGAGACCTCGCTGGATCACGAAAAGTGACAAGCCGATGGTTTCCCGTATCCGTCGTATAGAATAGCCGTTCGTGCGGATTGAAAACGACCGAATGTGCGTCTTTCAAACCTTTGATGGCCGACTCGCGAAACGGTGACTGTGAATCGGCGCGATAGAACAGCCGGCCGCCCGCGGTCACAATCTCGGTCTTGCCGCTAAAGGCGATGTGCGTGCATCCTGGGAACGAATCGCTGCTAGGCGCATACTTCGTGACCTGAATCTGGCTCGACGAACCCTTGTCTTCGGCACTTGCAACAACTGCATTGACAAGCCACACCAAATTCAAAATGGCGAAGAACGTCCCAGTCACCTTCATACAATCTACTCTTCCGTTCGCCGTCCGCAGGAAAGATCACGTGCCGTCGCCGAGCGACGCGAACAACACTTCGCCTCCAGTTGAAGTGAGTCCATTGTGCGTCCGCCAATTGTAACACGATCGCCGCCGCTTCGCCTTTAACGGCACCGAGACCTCCCACCCGGACGATGTTGGTTCTCTTAAATAGCTTCAAGTTGCTCGGGTATCGGTGCAAGGCTGTTCTTGTAATCCGCCTCAGAGTGATGGTGCGGTGCACACAAATATCTTCGCTTAGCAACTTCGGTTGCGATCATCGAATGTACGACGCGAGATTATGCTGTATCATCTTGACGGCGCGCGAGCCCTGAATTCTTGGCAGCGCGAAGCAAATATGAAATTCGCGAAGTGACTATCCGCTACAAGCCAAAATCATGAAGCCAACCTGCTCACTCACTAGCGTTTTAGTGTTCGCAATCTTCTACATGGCCCATATCGCTTCGCATGCGGCGGACGACTCTTCCGAACGAGGAACACCGTCGGCGACGACGTTGGGCGATTCGTTGAAGACGCAGTTCTCGACGATGACGTCGGCGCGGAACGAGGCGTTTGATGAACTGAATGGGCAAGCGGATATGCGCCGGTGGCAGGATGAGCGGCGATCGTTCTTTCGGCGGCAGATTGGGGCGTTTCCGGAACGGACACCACTCAACGCACGCGTCACGGGGCGTTTGCAGGGTGAGGGTTATCGAGTTGAGAAAGTGATGTTTGAAAGTCGTCCGCGGCATCATGTCACGGCTTCGCTATATCTGCCCGATTCGAAGGGACCGTTCCCGGCGATTCTCATCCCTTGCGGTCACAGCCATACAGGCAAAGCTTCGGGGCAGTATCAGCGTGCGGCGATACTCTTCGCACGCAACGGTATGGCGGCGTTGTGTTATGACCCGGTCAGTCAGGGTGAACGCTATCAGATCATTGACCCTGACGGTGGCAATTCGCATTTCGAAGACATCCCGCGCAAGCTCGCCGTGCCGCATCCCGCCGTTCGACATCTCTGCACGACCGAGCACACGTTGATGGGGGGCGGCAGCATCCTGCTCGGCGAGAACATTGCCCAGTATCGCATTTGGGACGGCATGCGCGCCATCGACTATCTGCAAAGCCGCGATGACATCAGGGCGGACAGGATCGGATGCACGGGAAATTCCGGCGGCGGCACGTTGACGTCGTACCTTATGGCGTTAGACGACCGGATCATCGCCGCGTCGCCCGGTTGCTACCTGACGACTTTTCAAAGGCTGATCGAAGTGAAGGGACCACAGGATGCGGAGCAGAACATCTTCGCGCAGATCGCCTTCGGCATGGACGCCGCCGACTACGTCATCATGCGGGCGCCGGTTCCCATTCTGATCTGCGCCAGCACGCGCGATGCGACATTTGACATCCGGGGTGCCCGCGAGGTCTTTCAGCAGGCCAACCGTTTCTACTCACATCTCGGCTATCCTGAGCGGATCGCGTTACATGAGGCGGATGCGCCGCATGGTTATTACATCCAGCATCGCGAAGCCGTGGCCCGCTGGATGCATCGGTGGCTGGTCGGTCACGAGAAAGTGATCTGGGAGAATTCGCGTTCCGAATGGCCTCCGCAGGTCACCGACGAATTCCTTCGCTCTCTCAGCGAACCCGTCTGGACGCCCGAACAACTTCAGTGTTCGCCGCGCGGTCAAGTGATGTTGATCGATGACGAACGCTCGGTCTTTCAAATCAACTCTGACAAGGCAACCACCCTGACGCGGCTCCGGCAAGAGACGTGGCGAGCCGCGTCCGCCACAGAGAAACGACATATCGTCCACCGCGCGATCGGTATGCATGAGATTGGCCCCATCCGGTTTGAAACGACCGGATCGGTGGAAGGGAACGGTTACACCACCAACGACGTTTTGATGCACCGGACGGATGGGATTCAGCTCGCCGCAAAGTCATATGTTCCGAACGGCGAAATCACCGGGCACGTCCTCTACCTGCACGGCGAGGGCATGTCGGCCGATGAAGGTTCGATCGCGTTGGTGAAACAGGGGCACCAGGTCCTGTCCGCCGAATTGAGCGGGATCGGCTTGACGGATGTGCCGCGCGACAAGAGGACGTGGGGATACGGTCGTTTTGGCCGCGACAACCAGGAGATCTTCACCGCCTATCTCATGGGTGATTCCTTGGTCCGCATGCGAGTTGCCGACGCGCTTTCGTGGACGCGCCACTTCGGTGATGCAAAGGTCGAACTGCTCGGCATCGGCGAGGCGGCCATCCCCGCATTGCATGCCGCCGCGCTCGCCCCCGAGCAAGTCCAACGGGTCAGGGTCGAGAAGATGATTCGCTCATGGACTGAAGTGGTGTCGGAACCGGAGCACTACAATCAACTGGTCAATGCGGTTCACGGCGTGCTTAAGCATTACGATCTGCCGGATCTCTTGGAGCTGACGAAGGCGGATGTGTCAGATCCCGTCGATGTCAATTGGCGTCCGTAGTCCGGAATCTCGTTCCACTAACCCGTCCTTGAATTCACCTCGAGCCGAGAAGATCCATGAAGTTTCTATTTGTAGCTTGTCTTGTCTGCGCGACATTGCCGCTGTACGCCGAGACTGAGTTTGCAGACATTACCGTGACGACTGACTTTCCGGGCGGCTCTGCAAATGTGAAGTCCATCGACAGGAAATCCGGAGTCATCCACATCACGCCAAAGACTCGATCGGAACGGGGCTGGCCATGCTGGTGGTATTTGAAAGTCGAAGGCGCAAAGAAAGGACAGTTCATCACACTGAAGCTGACTGCCAGCAAGAGCGAGTACAAAGCGGGGCGGGTGCTCAAAGCGGATTGGTCTCAACCCGATCGGGCGGCCATAAGTGTCGATAGCGTGACCTGGACCCAGACCCCGACATGTCGGAAAGAAGAGGGCGCAGCAACGTACAGAATCGATGTCCCCGCCGAAGTATTCTGGCTGGCGTGGGGACCACCATTTCTACCAATGCACGCGGACGAGCTTCTGCAGTCGCTCAAGTCACGACTCCCCAGTTCCACCATCTTCGAGTTAGCGAAGACTCGTGCAGGACGATCCGTGCAGGGAATTCGCATCGGCGATTCGAACGAGAAAGATTCCGCCAGATACGGCGTCTGGATTCAGGCGAGGCAGCATGCCTGGGAGGCTGGTTCCAGTTGGGTAGGCCGGGGGTTTGTCGAGTGGCTGGCGAGCGATGATCCAGCCGCCGCCAAACTGCGCCGCAACGTCACAGTTTTCTACGTGCCGATCATGGATGTGGACAATGTTGCTATGGGGGCCGGCGGCAAAGATGCCGTACCTCGTGATCACAATCGGGATTGGGACGACGAGCCGCACTATCCGGAAGTGGCCGCCGCACAAGAGCGAATCCTCAAACTGGATGCCGACGGCAAGTTCGACGTCTTCATTGATCTTCACAACCCAGGAGGCAGTGAACGCCGCCCCTATTTCTTTGGTCCGATCAATCTCGACAAGCTCCCGGCGATTCAACAGCAAAACCATGCGCGTTGGCAGGCATTTTGTGCATCAGCCATCTCGGGCCCGCTTCCATTGGAACCTCGATACAAGTTCGCTACATACGTGCGAACAGACGAAGAACGAAATCGAATGAGTGCCAACTGGGTTCGAAACCACACGGCCAGTCACGTGCTGTCGACGACTTTGGAAACTGTCTGGAACGCGCCGCACAGCACTCAGCAGGGCTACATGACGGTCGGGGCTCAGCTAGGAATGGCTCTCGGCAGATATCTGGAATCCAATGCACACGGACGACTGAACGAGCCGCAACTTTTTATTGACGATCAGATCATCGAGAGTGCGGATGGACTGATGCGGACACTTCATCAGCCTGACGACGTCAGCGCCAATCCGGTAATCACACCCGAACATCCGTGGGAGCACCGGCGGATTCCGTTCGGTTCGGTCCTGTGGTTTCCAGACGAACAGAAGTTCAAGTGCTGGTATCTGGCCATGAACATCTACGATTCGCGACCGGGATTTCGCGGATATCGGAAAGAGCATCATGTACCGATTAATGAAGCCGCCTTTATCTGCTACGCCGAATCCGAGGATGGCGTGCAGTGGACGAAGCCGGAACTCGGGCTGCACGAGTTTCGCGGTTCGAAAAACAACAACATCGTGCTGGTCTCGCCGGGCACTCACTTTGACAGTACGTCGGTGATGTATCTCCCGCACGACCGGCAGTGGCCCTACCGCATGATGACGTTTATCGGGCGCTGGCCGTACAAAGAGGAACTGGTCGAAAAGCAATGGGGCGACCCGCCGCCGTTCGGCATCGAGCAACATGGGCACTACGCATTTGGATCGCAAGACGGGATTCATTGGCAAGAGCTGAATAACAACGAGCCGGTACTGCGAGTGTCCGACCGCAGCATGTTCTGGTTTGATGCTCAGAGACAAATCTTTGTAGGGTCGGCCAAACGGAGCCATGACGGCAAACGGGCTCAGGCCTACGCGTGGAGCCGTGATATGCTTCAGTGGACGGTCACATCTGACTGGGTTCATGTGGCCGACCACCGCGACCATCCCGGCGATGAGGCGGAAGCGGCCTATGGATTTCCCTATGGTTCGCAGTGGGTGGGCTTCGCTGAGCTACGTCGCGAGCGAAAGAACCAGACGGGGGTTTTGGACCGTGGCACTATTATCAACTGGGAGTTGCTGAGCAGTCGCGACGGTCGACACTGGTCACGCCCGATTCGGCAGCCGTTCTTCGCGGACGGTCCGGAAGACACCTGGCGCCACAAGGTCTTCAAGATCTTTGCGAATCCGCCAATCGAGCGCGATGGGCGTCTGATGATCTACTACGGCGGTAAGACAGGAACCGTGCCTGTCGAGACAGGCAACCAGCCTTTCCAAGCACTCTGCCTCGCCACGCTCCGAAAGGACGGATTCGTTTCACTGACAGCCGGTGAGAAGGCAGGGCAGGTCGTCACGCAGCCGTTCGCCGCTGCCGGCCGACGTCTCGTGCTGAATGTCGATGTGCATGAAAACGGAGAGGCACGCGTCGAAGTACTCGGCGAATCCGGCGATCCCGCTCGTGGATTCGACCTCAACAGCAGCGTCCCACTCCGAGGGCAGGATGTGGAACAGGCTGTCTGCTGGAAAAATGAAGCCGACTGGGCTCTACTGACCGGCAGAAAGGTGGCTCTGCGCATCCACCTTCGTCAAGCTGACCTCTACGCGTTCTGGATAGAAAATTCGCCATGATGAGCCAACAGTTTCAATCGGCACTCGCCACCCTCAGCGTGGCTGCGATTCTAATGCTGGACACCGCCAGTTCCCGCGCGGTCGAGCCCATCGATATTGGGAGCCGGCGAGAACTTTTCGTTGATCAGCATTTGATCGAGCGGCTCGACGGAGTGAGGCTGCAACTGCATCGTCCAACACGCCGCGAAGTCGTATTCCGCTCTGATGCAGCTTGGGAAGGAAATGGCAGCGCTTATCAGAGTGTGTTTCAGGACGGGGACCGCTTTCTGATCTACTATCGCGGCGGGCATCATCCCAATTCGAAAGCATATCAGACCAGCGAGAACTCTTGGGAAACGCTTTGCGTAGCCGAGAGCAGAGACGGCATTCACTGGACGCGTCCCGAAGTGGGCATTGTTGAGTTTGCTGGTTCAACGAAGAACAACTTGATCCTCGACAAGGCAATGGCAGAGGAGATCCATGGTAGCCCGGCGCACACTGCCGTCTTTAAGGACACAAACCCCGATTGCCCGGATTCGGAACGCTACAAGATTGTGATCAAAGGCAGTCCGCGTGGTTTGTACTTGATGGTGTCGGCGGATGGATTCCACTTTCGATTGAAAAGCGACAAACCCTTCGCGACCGACGGCGCCTTTGATTCACAGAACCTGATGTTTTGGGATTCCGTGGGTGGGGTTTATCGCGAGTATCACCGCAGTTTCGACAAAGGCGTGCGCGGCATCGTGACCGCCGTGTCGAAGGACTGCAGCAATTTTCCGAAGCCGCAGTGGCTCAAGTATCCCGGCGCAACCGAGCAGGCTCTTTACACCAACCAGGTTCAGCCGTACTTTCGCGCGCCGCACATCTTCATGGGCTTCCCCATGCGATACAACGATCGCGGCTGGTCACCATCGATGACCGCACTGCCCGGTTTGGAGGAGCGACAGTTTCGCTCCAAGCAGTCCGCGAGATACGGCACCACGGTTACCGACGCGGCATTTATGACCAGTCGCGACGGCGTGACTTTTCATCGTTGGGGCGAAGCGTTCATTCGGCCGGGCCCGTCGCGCAAAGACACGTGGGTCTACGGCGACAATTTTATCTTTTGGGGCATGGTCCAGACGAAGTCGCATCTTGAGGGCGCGCCCGATGAGATTTCGCTCTACGCGACGGAAGGCTATTGGCAAGGCGAATACACGAGCTTCCGCCGCTACACGCTTCGCATGGACGGATTCGTTTCGGCGCAGGCACATTTAAGCGGCGGTCAGTTGGTCACGAAGCCGCTCATGTTCGACGGCTCGCAGCTTGCGATCAATTTCTCGACATCCGCGGCTGGCAGCATCCGCGTCGAACTTCAGGACGCCGCCGGCAAACCCATTCCCGATTTCACGCTGGATGACAGCCACGAGCAATTCGGTGATGAACTCGACCGTGTCGTGTCGTGGAAATCAGGTACCGATGTCAGCCAGCTATCGGGGAAGGCGGTGCGAATGCGTTTCGAGTTAAAGGACGCGGACTTGTATTCGTTCCAATTTGTGAAGAAGGAAGCAAAATGAACAACCAACGCAAGCCAGTTCAGTCAGTCGGAGTAAGCTACTTGATAAGTTCATGTACCTTGCCAACGATTCGTTCTTCGAGCTTTGGTTTCCAAGGCCGGCTGCGTGCTTCGTAGCCGCCTTCCAACAGGACTCGCTTGCTGGGGATGTATCCGGAGTACACGTTCGAATATCCCGCAACCCAAACGGCTGGACCGTCGGGTTTTGTCAGCTCGCGTTTCAGCCGCAGCGCGTAATCAACGACGACCTCGTTACCCAAGGCCACGAGCATCAAGTCATTGCCGAAACGAATGACTTGTACCGGATAAGCGAAATCAGGACGATCCGGCGTGGCGAACTCGAGGTCAACCGTTTCCAACACGCTGCTCAGCTTGCCGCGCACGGGACGTTGATGCCGTCGCGTTCGCTGGTTCACTTCCAAGGCCGCTGCGACGGCGGTCGCCAGAGATCGGCCGTGCATCTGCGCGTATTTCAGTTCGCTGCGCGGGTACGGGTTTTGGTCGCCGCCGCAACCCATCATGAACAGCGCCGTAACGCCGGGATGATCTTTTTCGACAAACTCTTGGGCGTACCCAGCGTAATCGCCTAGCCAGCGGCGAAAGCCCATCGTGGTGTTGTGACATGCGTAGCCGAATACAACCGCGCGCAACGCGTCGTCGTCGGGGTTACGGACGCTCAGCACGGGAACCACATGATCGACGGGCCCGTTTGGATTTGGATGATTGAGGAATCCATCGTCCGAAGGAGTGCGTCGATTCATCGCCACGCTGCAACGGGCGAAACTATACGATAGATGCGCGGGCTGACGTTGCTCCAGCGCATCGCCGACCAAGGCGACCAGCTTCGTTGTCAACGTGGCAAAATAGTCCTTGGCGTCGTCACGTCCGTACGCCGGTCCGCAATGTGTGTGCGATGCATTCATCAACAAGGCGTGAGGTGGCAACTTGTACTTCTCTTCGACTTGCTTGGCCACATCCGTGCGGAGTTGCTCGACCACTCCGATCAGATCCAACGTCACCATCACGACTCGGTTTCCATCACGGTCCTCGACGGCCAGCGCCTTGCCGAGCAGATCTTGCTCGGTTCCTTCGGCGGGTTCCTTGCGGCCGGCATAGCCCGCCATGTGCAACCGCCGCTCAGGCGTGATCTTGACCGACACCACGCCGATTTTCCAATCCACCGGCGTTTCCGCTTCGTCGCCAACTGCGATGCTGCAAAAAGTGAGAAGCATTAATACGAGGCTCGACGGCAAAGTTTTGATCATGGTTGGCCTCCTCTTCAAGACGATGGCGCGGTAGTTATTTAACGGCGCGGCAGAGCCGCAACCAAACGTAGGCCGGACCAAGCGAAGCGCAGTTCCGGCGTGTCGTGTCTGTCGGAACTGCGCTTCGCTTGGTCTGGCCTACAAAATGCGCGCAAGAAGACAACAAATCGCGAACTAGTAAAACGATGAAGGCAACAGCGCTCGAAAAATCAATGTTTGATAGATGGCCATTTGGCAAGTTGTTATGGAAACGTTCAAAACCGATTAGCCGCTGGGCACTAGCCCACGGTTTCGAGGAACGGGACGCTAACGCGTTCCGGCTGATTGTATCATCGGCACCTGCGCCTTGGCGTGCCTGCCGTGGAAATTGCATAGACAAATTCGCAGTACTAATGAGAAGAGCCAACAACGATGAACTTTGAGGCTTCGATGAATCTACGTGCGGGCATACTAATCCTTTCGTTACCTGCGATCGCCAGCGCCGCGCCGCCGTTTCGCGCGGCCGAGGGCTTGTTCGATCTCTCGAACTCGAAATCGTCGGGACTGACGGCGATTGCCGGTGAACACAAAGAGATTCATCACGCGACTGAAGAGAGCGGATTCCGGTTCGCTCATCATCCGGGATTGATCGTGTTTAAGGATCGGCTTTATTGCTCGTGGTCGAATGGACGCGCGCATGAGGACTGGCCGGATCAGCGTGTGCTGTATTCGTCGAGTTCCGACGGCAAGACATGGTCGGCGTCGCGCATTCTTGCCCAACCGGCAGAAGGCGTTTACGGCAGTTGTGTCGCTGCGGGAGTTCACGTGCACGATGACACGCTGGTTGGCTACTTCACGCTGACGCACGAATATCCGACTCACAATCTCCACAACGAGAAGAACGCCGTGTGGGCAATCACTTCGCGAGACGGCGCAAACTGGAGTCAGCCGACAATGGTTGCAGCCGGTTTCTACATTGAAGCCCCGCGACTGCTGTCGAACGGCCGATTGTTTCTCGGCGGCGAACATACGGGAGAAATCTGGAAATCGTATCAGGCAAGAATGCGGCTGTTGTATAGCGACTCGGCCAACGGAACCGACGGTTGGAAGCAGGCTGCGATCGACCCGACCGCAGCAGAACCAAACGGCCTCAAGTTGTTCGGCTACACCGAGCCCTGTCCGTTCATCCGCAAGGACGGAACGGTCGTCTGCCCGTTCCGAAACCAAAGCGGATTCCTCTACGCAAGTGTCAGTCGCGACAATGGGAAAACATGGAGTGTTCCAGAACAGACGAACTTCCCCGACTCGATGGCTCGTTTCAACACGGGCCGATTGCCGGACGGTAGGATCTACGTGATTAACAACCCCGGCCCCGGCCGAATGAATCGCAGCTTATTGACGATCGCGTTGAGCGGCGATGGCATCGTCTTCGATCGCGCATGGATCATCCGCGGAGAACCAACGACGCAGCGATTCAAAGGCAAAGGAAAACGCGACGGTTGGCAGTATCCAAGTTCGCTGGTCTGGAAGGACTCGCTCTTCGTCGCGTACTCGGTAAACAAAGAGGATGTCACGATCGCGCGGATTGCGTTGGATTCGTTTGACGAGCCAAAGAAGAAGTGAGTTGACAACGTCCATGAAATACATCTCCACAGTCTTGGGTTTGAGTTATCTGCTCCTGCTACTCGCAGTGCCTGCCGCTGCTGAGAGTCGGCCGAATGTGCTGTTCATTCTTGTGGATGATCTGGGGTGGAGCGATGTGAGCTACAACGGCAGCCGAGTGTATGAGACGCCGCATGTCGATCGGCTAGCTAGGCAGGGAATGGTGCTGACCGATTTCTATTCCGCGGGGCCTGTCTGTTCGCCAACGCGGGCTTCCATCCTGACGGGCAAGGCTCCGGCTCGGCTTGGGTTGACGACGTGGCTCTACACGCCAGAGAAAGATCCGCCGTTTGTTACGCATCACTTGCCTTTGGAAGAATTCACGATTGCTGAAGCGTTCAGCGACTCCGGCTACGCGACCGGCTACTTCGGCAAATGGCATCTGGGCTACAAACGCAAACACTGGGCCGCGCATCAGGGGTTCGAGACGGCGAAGGGCGGGATTGATTCTCCGCACGCATGGAAGCTGGCGTGGCCGGATCGCGAATCGCCGCTGCCGGAGAAGCACACGCGATTCTTCAGTCCTTATCACATGACACATCTCGAAAACGGTCCCGACGGCGAATACCTCACCGAGCGAATAACTGATGAGACGATCGCGTTCATCGAGCAGCACTCTGCTTCAAGAGACAGCAGATCAGAACCGTTCTTCGCGTTCCTCTCATTCCACACCGTACATACTCCGCTCCAGCCGAAAGCGGAGAAGATCGAGAAGTACAAGAAGAAGATTGCCGCACTCGGACTGAACAGCAAGCAAGAAGAAGACCGTCGCGAAAAGGCTTTTCAAAACAACGCGGCCTACGCAGGCATGGTCGAGCACATGGATGAGAATGTCGGACGTCTGCTGCAGCGACTCGATGAATTGAAGTTGAGCGACAACACAATCGTCGTCTGGACATCAGACAACGGCGGCAAAGGTTCGGTGACGTCAAACCTACCCCTGCGAGGAATGAAGCACAATCTGTACGAGGGTGGCATTCGCGTACCGACGATCATCCGCTGGCCGGGCCGGATCGCGTCGGGTAGCCGAAATTCGACGCCGCTGATCAGCACCGACTTTTATCCGACGCTGCTGGCGTTGACTGGTTGTCCGTTGAGAAAGAAACAACACGCAGATGGTGTCAGCTTCAATGACGTGCTGCTCGGCGAACGCGACTCGGTCGACCGCGATGCGCTCTACTGGCACTACCCACACAACCGCCACGAGGCCGCTGTCCGCGAGGGACGCTACAAACTCGTACACCGCTTCAAGGGTGACCGTGTCGAGTTATACGACCTCGAAACCGACATCGGGGAACACACGGACCTAAGCAAGCAGCAGCCGAAGTTGGCCGCGAGCCTGCTCGGCAAGTTGAAGCATTGGCAAATGACCGTTGGTGCAAAGTTTGAATGACGACAATCGTCGATAAATTAGCGGCCGGGCTCGCCGCCTTACGGCCCGCGGCTCACTCCTTTGGTCTACGCAAACATCAACGCTGCTGTTTTGCTTTCTGTCGTTTCTGAAACTCTTCGTAGATTCGACGCCAGCGCGGGCCTACGCGGCCGATCTTGCCTTGCTTCTCCCGCACTTCGCGAATCAGTCGCTGATCAATGTTATCCCGCGGCCACGCTCCGACCTGATCCAGTACCTGTCGGTATGCTTGCTCGGCCGGTTGCGCTTTGAGCATCGTACCCTCTGGGCCGCCGAACGGTTCGCGGGCGATGAACTGCTCGGCTTCAGGCCCATAGATTCCCGTCTTCGACTTCCGGTTCTCTTTGCCGTAGATCATCACCATGGACAGTTCGTCGAGATCATCGGACGGGCCGTGCGGCCCCAGATTGCCCGAACAGAACACCTGCGGCTCCATGCTCACATCTTTCCAGCGTTTGTGCCTGGGAAGAATGTTGACTTCCCACTTACCGAGACTGGAATCTGGACCGGGTCGGAAGTAGTTGCCGACAAAGTTGATCCGCCCGTAGCCCGCAAACTTCGATGCGTTCCAATAGTTGTAGATCACATTGTTGATGACATCGTAACGATAGTCGTCCAGCGGATACTTCGGTTCTTCCTTCGGGCCGGTGATAATGGGATTGCGATCAAGGTTGCCGGTGAAGAGGCAATGGTGAGTTGTCACGCGGGCGGTGCCACCGGATTGCAGGCTTCCCATGGAGTGAACTCCTTCGTGATGCCCTTCGACCGCCCCTTCGGCAGCGATGCACCACGCCAGCGTGACGTCGCGACTATCCCACACGTCGATGTTCTCATCCAGCGCCCACGCCGTGGAGACGTGGTCGATCAGAACGCGACGGCTTTGCAGGATCAGCAACGTGTCGTAACCGCCGCGGCTGCGGATGTGCCGCACGATGACATCTTCGCAACCGCGAATATGAAACCCGCCCTGCACCGTGATACCGCCATTCGTCGCTGCTGAAAGGCCGTCGATCGTGACGCGGCCGAACTTGACGACAATGGGCCTCTCCAGTTCGATCACGCCGCCGACTTTGAACTTGACGATACGCGGTTCTTCGATCGCCGATGCCTCACGCAGTGAACCCGGACCGGAATCCTTCAGGTTGGTGACCCAGACCACGCGGCCGCCATCACCACCTTTGCTCGTGGCTCCACACCCTTCACGCTGGAGCGTCTGAACCTCGACTGGGATGGAAGACGCGGAGTCCCCGCTCTGTGCGAGCAAGTCAGCGCTTGCCACCAGCAACAGCACGATGGCGAGCTTGCACGCAATAAACGACGTTGTCATAAGATCGTCACCTTACATTGCGAGTGCGTTATAGTAGCCAAGCGCTCCAGATGCTTAACGCCGTCACCAACGCCGTTGTGATTCGCTACGGATGGTCAGACAATGCCATGACAAACCTTTACAATAATGACGGTCTGCTGGCAGTCTTTTTCTGAACAGACGAACGACCGCGAGGGAGACAACGTTCGAGTATAGAATCGCTGACACACTGTGCAACAGAGGCATCTGAATCAATGAAACTTCAGACTATCCGAACGCTCACTAATCTGGCGACGCTAAGAAAGAAGCCAGTTCCGAATTTCCAATTTGAATGCCGACGCTACTTCATTGCAGTTGCAGCGATCGTCCTGTCTCTGCATGTTGCATTCGCTTCAAGCGGCAGGGCCGCGGAACGATCTTGGCGGGCTGGTGTGGCTCGGACGAAGATCACTCCCGATGGCTCCTATTGGATGGGCGGCTACGCAAGTCGCAAGCGGCCATCCGAGGGGACTCTCCAAGATTTGTATGCCAAGGCGATCGCCATCGACGATGCGAGCGGCTCGCGAGTTGTGATCGTCACCACGGATCTGCTGGTGATCACTCGCGATCTAGGCGAAGCCGTCAAACGGCGCGCCGCCGAAAAGTACAAGCTGCCGCCTTCACGTGTTTTGCTGAATTGTTCGCACACCCATTGCGGCCCGGAGATTCGTTTGTATCGAGGGTCGCTGCACAATATTCCGACGGATCTCGCTAGAAAAATGCATGCGTACGTCAAGCAGTTGGAAGATAAGCTGGTCAAGCTCGTCGGCGATGCGATCGCCAATCAGAAGTCTGCTCGCCTGAGTTACGCCGAGAGCCAGGCCGCGTTCGCCGTAAACCGCCGCAATAACCGCGCGGCCGACGTGCCGCGACTGCGAAAAGAAGGCAAGCTGATCGGCCCGGTCGATCACTCGGTTCCGGTGTTGAAAGTGACGGACGCCGAGGGCCAGGTGGTGGCGATTCTATTTGGCTACGCTTGTCACAACACGATCATGTCGTTCTACCAGACGTCTGGAGACTACGCCGGCTTTGCCCAGCAATACATCGAAGAAAAACATCCGCAGGCCGTCGCCATGTTCGTGATGGGCGCGGGTGGCGACCAAAACCCGGAGCCTCGCCGCAAGGTTGAATATTTGCATCAGTATGGCCGAGCTTTGGCTGACGCCGTAGAAACTGCTTTGGACGCGCCGGGCCGCGAAGTGTCTGGCTCGCTCCGCGCGGCGCTGGCTGAGGCGCCGCTGGAGTTTCAGCCTCATGCCGATCTCGGGACACTGCAAGAGCAGACCAAGTCGTCGAACCAATACGAGCGTTGGAAGGCAAACTTCGTCCTGAGCGAATTGGACGCCGGCCGACGGATTTCTCGCCAGTACGGCTTGCCGATACAAGCTGTCGCGTTTGGCGATGACTTGATGATGGTTGCGATCGGCGGAGAGTGCGTCGTGGATTATTCCGTGCGAACCAAACTACGGTACGCACGCAACGGCGGCCCAGCAGTCTGGGTCGCGGGTTACTCGAATGATGTGTTCGGCTATTTACCGACACTTCGAGTCCTGCAAGAAGGCGGCTACGAAGGCGGCGGCCACATGATCTACACGAAGTTTCCGGGGCCATTCACTGACACTATTGAAGAGCGAGTCTTCGAAACACTCGACCGACTTGTTCGAGAGATGGGACCACAACCATGAAACTCGCGACGACAATTCTTTTAGTCATCTCAGCGCAGATCGCGTCTGCCGCAGAGCATCCCAACGTCTTATTCATTTACACCGACGACCACTCGCACCGGACGATCAGTTGCTATCCCGAGGCGTATCCGTGGGCGAAGACTCCGAACATCGACCGGCTCGCTTCTCAGGGCGTACGTTTCGAGTCCGCGTATATTGGAACGTGGTGCATGCCCTCACGGGCAACGCTGCTTACCGGACATCATCAGTTCGGTGTCGCGTCGATGCGGATGGAAGGACCGTACCCGGGCAGCGCATACGATCCGGAAAAGTGTCCGTTCTGGCCGAAGGTGTTCCGGGAGAATGGTTACTTCACGGCTCAGATCGGAAAGTGGCATACGGGCGTCGATACAGGCTTTGGTCGCGATTGGGATTACCAGATCGTCTGGAATCGTCCCAAACACACGACCAATCACCAGAACTACTACTACGATCAGCCGATCACTTACCACGGCGGGAAGACGGAGGTTCTGAAGCGTTACTCGACGGACCAATACACGGACTGGGCCATCGACTTCATGAAAGGCGAAGGACGCGATCAGAAGAAGCCCTGGTATCTGTGGCTTTGCTACGGAGCCGTACACAGTCCTTACACGCCAGCCGATCGGCATTTGAAGGAATACGCGGGCAGCAACGTCCCGACACCGGCGGATGTATTTCCACCTCGGCCTGGCAAACCGGACTGGATGCAGAAGATCGACTTCTGGACGAAAGGCCCTGACGGCGTTCCGATGTCGAGGAAACGAACGCTTACTTCGTGGGTCCAGCAGTACCATCAGGCGGTCAAAGCGATCGATGAGGGTGTGGCACGTCTGATGACGACGCTCGAAGAAACGGGACAACTCGAAAACACGCTTGTGATTTTTACGTCGGATCAGGGCTTCGCCTGGGGACAGCATGGCTTCCGGCATAAAGTCGCCGCATACGATGCCAACATCCGGTCACCGTTGATAATCAGCATGCCGGGGCGAGTCCCGCAGGGACGCGTCTGTCCCAATCCGGTGGGCGGCGTCGATCTTGTTCCCACGATCTTCAGCTTTGCCGGGATTGAGCAACCGTGGGAAATGCACGGCCACGACCTGACACCTCTCTTGAAGAACCCTCAGGCTGAATGGCCGCATCCCGTGCTGCTGGCGGCAACTGGTCGCAAGTACGGCTCCGACACTGATGTGCTACCGACCGGTGAAGAGATCTTTCACGGACCGATCCCGTGGTACGTGATGCTTCGTAAAGGCAAATACAAATACGTCCGGCCATTAGTCAAAGGCGAGCTGGAAGAATTGTATGACCTGAAGGCCGAACCTGAAGAGCTGAAGAATCTCGCAACCGATCCGGAGTTTCGTAAGACGGTGAGTGACTTCAGGGCCGCAGCGGTGGTCGAACTCAAACGCACCGGTGCCGGATTCGCTGACAGGATGCCCGCAGTACGCAGCGGAATGAAATGAGTGTTCGATCTTCCGTATTCAACACAAACAGACAGGAAAACTGAGGACAGAAATTTATGAAAGACAAACCACGCATCTTCCTGTCCCCAATGTTCCTGTCTCGCAATGACATGTTTCGAGCGACGCGGCTCTGGATTTGTTCAGTTCTTGCTTTCGTCTTCCTGTTGGGCCAGCACTCAACCGTTGCGGACGAAGCGCGGCGTTGGGAAATCGACGATCTTTATCGGGATGCGAGTTTCGGTTCGGTGGCGGTTGCGCCGGACAAAACATTCGGTGTTGCGGTTCGTAACTGGATCGACGCGGAGACGAAGTTACAACGGCATTCACTGTGGTTTTCTGCCGGTGATCCGCTGCGATCTCGGCCGATGGAAGTGGGTGAACCAGACGCTCGCGCGCCGTTGATTTCGCCAGATGGGAAGTGGATCGCGTTTCTTTCAACTCGACCGCGGCCCAAGGGATGGAAACAGACGCCGCCGGCACCGGTGTACTCAGAACCGACCGTAGATATCTGGCTGATTTCCGTGGATGGTGAAACGGCGATTCCACTCGCCGGTCCGGAGAAACCGGACGGTCGCGTCTATCCCGATCAGAACTACGGACGCGTGGCGTTTTCGCCCGATGGACGCAAGCTCGTGTTCATCGCGGACGATGGCGATGATCCTCGATCCGCTTCAGAGATCGCGGCCAACGTTACGGTCGTTCGCGAAGATCAGGGGGAAGGTTACGAGGGGTTTGGACCGGGTGATGTCTGGGTAGCCGAACTGGCGGAGCATCCGGACGACCATGCGGCAGATCGAATCATCCGACTGACCGACGACGAGTTCTGGTATGGACAGCCGCAATGGTCGCCCGACGAAAAGAAGATCGCCGTCCATGCCAATCGCACGGCCGAGCGGGAGTCGATCCGCTACAGCTTCAACCAGAACCTCGACATCTGGGAAATCGACGTCACCACGCACGCCATTCGGCAGCTCACCGCTGGGCCGGGCCCGGAGTTCTTTCCGCGATACTCGCCGGACGGTTCACGGCTGATTTATCTGACGTCGCCCCGTCATCGTGGCCCGCATTTCGATATCTATAGCTTCGGCCTCGTGATGACGGGAAAGCAGCCGACGTCGCGACTGGTCTTCGACTTCCATGCTCCCGACGCCGATTATCGAGCTGTCGGAAACCCGAATTCCCGGACGCACGCCGATTGCTGGGAAGACGATTCGCACATCGTCTATGACGGTTATGTGGGTCTCGGCTCGAAACGATTTCTGCTGAACGTCGATTCCGGTGAGATCACGGAATCCGGCGTGGCGAATACGAAATCAAAATTCTCCAAACGCCGCAAACTGGAAAGTCGTTTCCGCCCGCGCGGCAAGTCAGCGCCCGCACGGCTCAATGCAAAGAGCCAACGGGTTGAGTGGGACAATGGCGAGGGAATGAAGATCGACGGAGCCCTGATTACGCCGCACCCTGCTATCGCCAAACCGCCTTACAAATTGATCGTCAATCCCCATGGCGGACCGCATTGGCGAGCTTCATTGGGAGCTGGTTTCAACGATCAGATTTTCGCGTCACGGGGATACGCGGTCTTCAAACCGAACTTTCGCGGCAGCCTTGGCTATGGCTTGCGATTCCTTGACGCCAACCGAGGCGATCTCGGCGGCGGCGATATGCGCGACATCCTGTCTGGTGTGGATCATCTCATCAAAGAAGGTGTCGCAGGCGAGGATCAACTCTTTGTCTACGGAGTCAGCTACGGCGGATACATGACGAGTTGGCTGGTCGGCCAGACCGATCGTTTCAAGGCCGCAGTCGCCGAGAACGCCGTGACCGATCTGACGATGATGTGGACGCTCAGCGATCTGCAAAGCTGGACGGAGTGGTCCTTCGGCGGCCGGCCGTGGGAAGTTCCCGACGCCATGCGTCAGCACAGCCCGTTGACACACGCCCACAAAGTCAAGACGCCGACCCTGATCCTGCACTCCGCCAACGACCGCCGTTGTCCGCTACCGATGGGCCGAGCTTTTCATCAGGCCCTGCTGCGAGCCGGCGTGCAAACGCAACTTGTGATTTACCCCAACGAACGCCACTCCATCGCGCAACCACGCCACCGAGCCGACAAGCTACGGCGAATACTGGCTTGGTTCGAGGGAAGTATGCGCAAAGATTGAGATACTCCGAATGAAACAACTCCACAGTGCTTCAACGATCGCCCTCGTCCTGCTCCTGCCAGCAATCGTCGAGGCACAGCAAACGGTTCCACCACATGAATTAGTCGGCAAACGTTTCGTTCCGAGCGACATCGATTTCGGACGTCCGGTTTACGAAGCATTGTTTGATGATCCCGATGAACTGGGCGACTGGAAGCTGGAAGGCGGGGACGTTGCCCGCGTGACCGACGACGGCGACCTGCTGTTGAAGAGCGAGAAGCATCAGGTCTTCTGGCTCGCTAAGCAGATTCCCGCTGACTTCCTGCTTGAGTTCACCGTGCGGCCACACGATCGGAAACAAGGGCTGAACATCGTCTTCTTCAACACGACCGGGCTGAGCGGCGAGAACATTTTCAAGTCACCGATCAAGCCGCGGGATGGCTCGTTCAAGCAGTACTGGGACGGGGACCTGAAGAGTTATCACGTTTCCTACTGGGCGGGAGCCGGAGCGAACGCGGGCACGCGCGGCGGGCAGGCGAATCTGCGGAAGAACAAGGGGAAGACGCTGATCGCAAGCGGTAACGATCTCATCACTGGCGGCGAAACGGGGACGTTTCAAACCGTGCGGATCTACAAACGTGGCGGCACGATTCGCGTGATGGTCGATGATGTGGTCGCGGTCGCCTGCGACGATGACAAGCCACTCGACCTGCCCGGCTGGATCGGCTTTCGACAAATGGGACACACGCTGAGTTGCCGGTATGGGCATGTGAAAGTCTGGCCGTTGCGGAAGCTCGACGCGACGGTACGGGCGAATCTGTTTCCCAGCTCCGGCGACACGATTCTGAATGAAAACCAAAGACGTCTCACGCACGAGATCAAACTGACGAAACCCGGCCATTACATCTTGCGCGCTCGCGCGAAGAGCGATGCGATCGTCGCGCAAATGTCCGTACAAGGCGCGTTGGATTACGACACCCAAGGCACGCCGTTCACCGCGCCGTACTACGGTGCGTACACCATGCCGTTCGCACGATCCGAAGAGTTCACGGTTCACGAACTCCCCTTCGTCATCGAGAACGGCAGCGAACCGCGCACGATCACCGCGTCGATTGAGATCAAACGCGGCGGCGGCTCCATCGAGCTGGATTCAGTCGAGCTGCTTCGTCTGGGCGACACGCGGCTGGATCATCGCTGGGGACAGAATCTGCCGGTCGATCCGATTCACGGCCTGACGAAGTTGAAGGCCGCGCCCAAACCCGATCAAACCCATTTCGAAAAGTTCGAAGACACATGGACCGGCGCGGAAGTCTGGCTCGTTTCGCAGGGGCTTCGATCGCGTCTGCAATATCCCGGCACGCCGAATTTCACTCACGACGGAAAATACTTTTATCTCACCACGCCCGGCTACGTGCTGAGAACCGACGGCTCGGCACGATTCGGCCCGTTCAAAGCCGAGCGGATTGACTCGCGCTATCTGCCGTGGCCGGCAAAGTGGATGCGCGACCATTTGCCGAGCGACCGCGACTCGTCCGACTGGATGATCACCGAATACCGCGACAACGGTTACGGGCTGACGAACATCGTCACCAAGGCGAAAGTCGACATTGGACTTCCCAAACGAGACGACTGGCGACTGGTGAAGATGGCACCGGACGAACCCGGAACTTACGTCAACGCCGATCCGAACCTGCGTTGCCTGTGGATTTCCCGCGACCGGAAGTTGCTGGCGGTTTCCGACTCGCGCGGCGAACGATTCCGCGAGCTGAAACCGGCAACCGATTCCGACGATCCAACCAAGGACTACTTGAACGATCCGTTCTGGTCGATCGACGACAAGGGACGCTGGTATGTCAGTTACATCATGAACTGGCTGAAGCTGCATAACTCGTTTCCGAAGACGCCGGAGAACAGCATCAACCCCGGTCAAATCTGGATGATTCCAGTAACGCCGGAGATCGGCAAACCGGTGCGGGTCATCGAAGGATTGAGGCCGGGCATCAAACGGCGCGTGCTCTCTAACGGCGTCGCCGTGCGCCGCGCGGAAAACATGGGCAGCGGGCATCAGGCGCTGTCGCCGGATCGCGAACTGCTGCTCGAATCGTTCCAGAAAACGAGCACGATGGCCGTGCGGTCGCGCAAGACCGGCGAGGTCTGGCATTTCGGCAACTTCCCGTATCTCGATCACCCCGAATGGGTCTGGCATCGCGACTTCGGCACCATGCGCGGCGATCTAAGGCCACTGCCGTTGTTCTTTTTCGACATGCGGCACGGCTCAATGTGGCCGATTGTTTCCATGAACTATCACGACTACGGCGAGCGTTTGCAGTCGCTCCGTCAAAAGCGAGGCGATGCAACCGTCTTCTTCTCCGGACAAGCAACCAGCCCCGACGGAACCAAAGTCGCCTACGCCTCGCCGATGCTGTCCGACAGCCGGCGATCAAAGGGTGACGTCTACTTCGCTATCGCCCGTTATCCGCTACCACCGGTCGATGTGCGAGTTCGTAGGCCGGATCAAGCGAAGTGCAGCTCCGGCAATGCTGCGTCTTCTCTAAACTCGGAATTGCCGGAACAGCGTCGCTCCGCTCCTCGGTCCGGCCTACGACTTGTGTGGTCGCCGCCTCGCTACTCGCGCGAGATCGCCGGTTACCACGTGTATCACTCGACGAACGGCGGAAACGGCTATCGACGACTCACAAACACTCCAGTGGATGAAACACACTACGACGTTTCATTAGATGGCTACTATGTCGTGACCTCTGTCGAGCATTCGGGTCTGGAAAGCCGTGCCTTTTCCAATGAAACATCCGTAAACGGCACCGGCCCGACTCGCATCGTTCTCGAAGCAGAATTCAGCGACTTCACCAAACCCTTCGAGCCGTGGTTTGACCAGCGAACCGCTCGCAACGCCTACGCTGTCGGTGTTCTCGATCGTGATCTGCTGTTTCGCGATAAGCTGAAGTCCGGCCTCGTCGCCACCGCCACACAGCAACTGCTGATTCCGAAGAGGGGGGATTACATGGTCTGGGCACGAGTCAAATGCCGCCGAACCGAAGATCGTGGCAAGTTCCACGTGACCGTTGGCGAAACGAATGGCGGACACATGGCCGTCGAAACCACTGCGTGGAAATGGATCCGATCCAGCGTCAAGGCCTTCCCGCTTCGCAGTGGGAAGGTCCCCTTGCAATTCACGACCACCCATACGGGCATCCTCGTTGATCAGTTCCTCATCACTGACGACGTTGGCGCTCCAGAGATTTTCCCCAATGAGCCACACGAATAGTGAAACCATGAAAATCACCTTAATAGCCGTTCTGGCCGCGACGGCCACTGTCTGCTCCGCCGCCGACCGCGCCTGGAAGTCGGAACGCAGTGACTACCGCGACGAAGTCACCGGCACTGAAGTGTGGCGACGGACGACGGATCCTGAGGTCGAGATCATACCGGATCGCATTAAGGATCCCTGGTCGCCGGATGGATCGCAGATTCTGTTTCGGTCAAAGCGGACAGGAGCATGGCATCTGTTCGTGATGACGGCGGATGGATCGAAGATCACTCGCGTCACTGACCAGAGAGGGCCGACGGTGTACGGCGTGTGGTCTCGTTCGGGCCGGGAAGTCGTTTGCACGCCGCTGGTGAACAACAAATACGAGCTTCACGAAATCAACCTGAAGACGTGTGCTTCACGCCGCATTGCCGGGCCGTTCGAATCGCAGTTGAACAAGATGGGCGTCAGTCCCGATGGCGAAAGCGTCCTATTCACTCGTGTCATCAAGCAGCCCGGCGGTGACAAGCAGGATGTCGTGATGTCGTCGTTTGTGAAGATGGACGGCACGGGTTTCTTCGATTTCACGGGCGAGACGAAACACGGTCGCATCGGCTGGATTCCCGGACGCATGGACATTCGGCGGATGAAGTCCTCTCGCCAGCAGTACGTTGTTCAGCCGGACGGCTCCGGAGCGCGGCTGATCGGCGAGGGCGGGCACGAATACTTCACGCCGGACGGACAGAACATGCTGATCTGTGATCCGAAGGGCGGCGATCCCGCGAAGTGGCTCGGTGAGTGTTCTGCGGGGCTTTACAACCTCGAAACCGGTGTACGGCGAGATGTCACAAAGGAACTGACGTGGCTGGGAAGTCATCCCGCGATCAGTCCCGATGGCAGGTACGTTGCAGCGGACAACGCCGGACACAGTTACCCCGGAGCGATCGTGATCGTGCCCATTGACGGCTCTTCCCCGGCGCTGCGAGTGCTCTGTTACCACCATGCCTCGTGGGAGTCGGGCCACATCACTCATCCCACGGTCCACTGGAGCCCGGATGGCACGAAGTTGCTGTTCATCTCCGATAAGGATTCGCCGGACAAGAAGAAAGGCGACATGTATCTCGCTGTCGCGAAACAGCCAGAGGCGCCTCGCCAGCCACACGTCGCCGACAACCGCGCCGACGGCCCACTACTGACATGGCAACCCGCACGCCGTCACGGGGAGACGAAGGAATACGTCATCATGCGCAGCGTGCCTTCGCCTCGCCCGAACCTGCGGGGCGTTAAGCTGGACTGCACCGGCGTGTTTGAAAAAGTCGGGGTGGTTCCAGTGGTTGACATCATCCTCACCGGAAAATACCTCGACGCGAAGGCCGCGACGCTGATTGTTGAGTCCACGGAGGGCTTTCCGAACAGCGGACAATTGTTGATCGCCGGCAATCACTCGATGGCCGAACCTGAAGTCGTGACGTACACCGGCAAGACCGAAACTACATTTCTCAAATGCCAGCGCGGCGGGGAATCCAGCGAACCGGCCATGCACTGGAGCGGCGCTCGCGTGTGGAGTCTCAGCGCGATGAGGTTCACCGACACGAAGCTCCCCGATCCCGAACGACAGTACTATTACACCGTCCGCGCCCGAGAACATTCAGGCCTGACAAGCCCGTACTCGCGAATCAGCAATCCGGCTGTCATCACAGACAACAAATGAGCGACAGCCTTGTCCCGGTACTGCACGGAAACACGATGAATCATCACGGCTCACCGAAATACTCATTGATCGGCATCGCAGCGCTCGTGCTGGTCAGTTCCCAATCGGAACTCGCTGGCGCGGACGACGCCGTTGGGCTCTTCGAGAAGAAGATTCGACCGGTGCTGGTTCAACACTGCTTCAAGTGTCACTCCAAAGACACGGCGGAAGATGGCGGCGACGTGCGGCTGGATCAGAAGCTGACGGATATTGGACGGTTGATCGTGTCGGGCGATCCCGACAAGAGTCTGCTGATCACGGCACTCCGGTATCGAAACTCGGACCTCCAGATGCCACCTTCCGGGCGCCTGCCGTTAGAGGTTATCTCCGACTTTGAACGATGGGTGAAGATGGGCGCCGCCGATCCTCGACCAGCGATCAACGACCCGGACGAGCCGGCCAGCGAAACGGCGGCGGCCAGCATCGAAGCCGGGCGTCAGTTCTGGGCGTTTCAACCAGTTCGTAAGGCGTCGCCGCCGCAACTCAATGACGACTGGGTACAGTCGCCCATCGATGCCTTTGTGCTGCGGAAACTCGTGGATGCCGGACTGCGACCTGCGCCGCGGGCAGACCGACGTACGCTGATTCGGCGAGCCTCGTTCGTGCTCATCGGGCTGCCACCCACGCCGGAAGAAGTCGAGGACTTTGTCAACGACGATCGGTCGGATGCGTTTGCGCGGTTGGTCGATCGACTGCTGGCGTCTCCGTCGTATGGAGAACGTTGGGGACGTCACTGGCTCGATGTGATGCGGTACGGCGACTGTAACGGCGGAGACGAAAGTCGTCCGTTTCCCAACGCGTGGCACTTTCGAAACTATGTGATTGATAACTTCAATCGCGACGTGCCATACGATCGCATGATTGCCGAGCACCTCGCGGGTGATCTGCTCGAGTTTGATGACGACGCTGAGTATGAGCCTGTCGTCGGGACCGGTTTCCTTGCCATCGGGACAAAGATTCTCACGCAGCTTGATGCACAGAAACGCATCGCCGATCTGGTCGACGAACAGATCGACGCATTCGGTCGGGCCATGCTGGGAATGACCATCGCGTGTGCCCGTTGCCACGATCACAAATTCGATCCGATTCCCACCGCTGACTACTACGCACTCGCGGGAATCTTTCGCAGCACGACAACACTCGTCAGTTATGGCAAATGGGTTGAACGCCCTGCGCATACCCGACAGACATGGGACGCAGCTCGACGTCTGGGCCACAAGCTCCCGCCGCTTCGCGACCGGCTCAAACAGCTCACGACTCACATCGAGCAGTCACTGTCTGATGCGAAGTCCATTGAACTCGAAGCGGAAACGTTTGCGCGGGGTAACGTGATTGTCGACAAGGATAATTACGGCAAGGGCATCGGCATTATTGGTGACGCTGGGTCTCAGAAGAACTTCGCCGAGTTCGACATCACCGTGCCCGAGTCAGGCCGTTATGTGCTGCAGTTGCGTTACGCCGCAAAGACGGCGCGGCCTGGTCGAGTACTCTTGGGTGGCAAGGTGGTCCGCGATCCGGCGATTACCGAGGTCACTGGTGACTGGCATCCCGCCGGGCAACGCTGGCACTTTGAGGGTGTCCACACGTTGAAGGCCGGAGTGAACACGTTTCGTCTGGAATCAGAACCGTTGATGTCGCACATCGACAAGCTGAGACTGCTACAGGTCGATGACAATTCCCCGCTGGAAAAACTGATCAGCGAAGAGGCCTCACTGACGGCGGACATTGATGAGCTTGAGCGCAGTATCACACCGCCATTACAGGTGATGGCCGTCCAGGAAGGTGACATTGCGGATGCTCACATCCTGATCCGTGGCAACGCACACAAGCAGGGAGACAAGGTCGCACGAGGATTCCTGCGCGTGGCTCACACAGAACCTCAAACAAAACTGCCCACTGACCAGAGCGGCCGACTTCACCTCGCCGAATGGATGACGCGGCCCGACCACCCGCTGACCAGTCGTGTTATGGTCAATCGGCTCTGGCGATGGCACTTCGGTCGAGGCATCGTTTCGACCCCGGACAATTTCGGGGCGAAGGGAGCACGTTCGACTCATCCCGAGTTGCTCGATTACCTCGCCCGACGCTTTGTCGAGAACGACTGGTCAATCAAAGCCATGCACCGCGAGATCATGCTCAGCCAGACATGGCAGATGGGCCAGCGAACAGGTGCGGGAAGCAGCGACAGTCACGAAGACCCTGTGAACTTCGATCCAGAAAACACGCTCTACTGGCAGGCCAGTCGACGCCGCCTCGAAGCAGAGGCGATACGTGATGCACTGCTGTTGGTCTCGAACCGGCTCGACACTCAGTCGGGCGGATCTCCGTTGAAACTGAAGACGATCAACCTGTCAGCCGAGGTTCTCGAACAACAACAGCAGTACTACGACAATTCCCACCGGCGGACGGTCTATCTGCCAGTTTTGAGAACCAACGTGTACGACTTCCTGACGCTGCTCGACTTTGCAAACCCCGATCTGCCGACCGGCCACCGGGTGACCACGACCGTTCCCACGCAGGCCATGCTGATGATGAACAGTCCTCTGGTGAAAGACGCGGCGTCCCGCGTCGCCTCAATCATCCTCAGCGATCCATCACTGGAGTCGAACGAACAACGTCTTCGAGCGACTTATCTTCGGCTCTACTCGCGACTGCCAACTTCAAACGAATCAGCAATCGCCCAACAGTTCCTGGCTGACTATCAGGCGGCATTGGAATCTCCCGATCCACAGCGCAGTTGGACTGCGCTTTGCCACACCCTGCTGGCCGGTAATGAGTTTGTCTATCTGAGGTGACCATGCTGTTCCAACAACCTGCCAGTCGCCGCACGATGTTGAATCGCCTCGCTCTCGGATTCGGGGGCCTCGCCTTCAATGCTCTTTTGCAGAGTGATTCAATCGGAGAACCGACGAAGTCCGCCGGTCTGCCTCCCGGCCAGCCACATTTCGCACCGCGCGCAAAGAACGTCGTGTTCCTGTTTATGCAGGGAGGCGTATCGCATGTGGACACGTTCGATCCAAAGCCGGAGCTGGACAAATACGACGGCAGGGAACCGCCATTCCAGCGGGCACGCGTCAAGTTCGCCAAGCGCGGCAACCTGTTGAAATCTCCCTGGAAGTTCCGACCGACAGGCGAAAGCGGGCTACCCATGAGTTCGCTCTGGCAGCACCTTCCAAAGGTCGCCGACGAGCTGTGCATGATCCATTCCGTGTGTGACACCAACGTCGCTCATGGTGGAGCCACCATGAAACTGTTTACCGGCAGCGACCTCAGCGTGCGGCCGAGTCTTGGTTCGTGGATCAGTTATGGACTGGGAACGGAAAACGCGGACCTGCCGAGTTACATCAACATCTGCCCGTCCAGCCTGCACGGAGGAGTCAATAACTGGGGAGCGGCATTTCTTCCGGCGATCCATCAAGGTGTTCCACTTGGTACTCCCGGCTACCCCAGCGCTCCGGTCTCCACCGCACGATTCAAGTATATGAACCCGTCCGCGGACATTCGCCTGGAACGACTGCAAATCGACTTGATGCAGAAACTGGCTGCCGAGCAGTCTGACACCAATGCCGAATTGAACGCGCGACTGCAGTCGTTTGAACTGGCATTTCGCATGCAGATGGCGGCTCCGAAGGCACTCGATCTGTCATCCGAATCAAAGTCGACTCAACAGCTCTACGGAATCGGATCGGAACCGACCGACGACTTCGGGCGTCAGTGTCTGCTGGCACGGCGACTGGTCGAACGCGGAGTGCGGTTCGTGCAGGTCAATCATGCGGGCTCACTGAAGAGCCAGGGCATCCCCACCAACGAGCAATGGGACCAGCACAGCTATCTCGAAAAGGGACACGCCGTCAACGCGGCTCAAGTCGACCTGCCAATCACAGGATTTCTTCAGGACCTGAAAGCTCGCGGACTTCTCGACGAAACGCTCGTCATCTGGGCTGGCGAGTTTGGCCGCACTCCGACGTCACAGGCCGGTGGTGGCAAGAATATTGGACGCGACCATCACACAGACGGCTTCACGATCTGGATGGCGGGCGGCGGTGTGAAAGGTGGCATCCGCTACGGCGCCACTGACGAGTTCGGCTATTACACCATCCAGGACCGCATGACACTGCACGACATGCACGCCACGATCCTGCACCTGCTTGGTCTGGACCATACGCATCTGACCTGGCACTACGCCAGCCGCGACTTTCGACTCACCGACGTGTATGGCAACGTCGCACACGACATCATCGCCTGAAGCTGAACGCGACAATCAGGCGATGCCAAGCATCTTATTGCGGTACAAGGAGCGTAATCCGCTGTGCGCCTCTCTGTGCAAGCGGGCCGAAGACTGGTGTTTAGTTCGCCATTGAATCTGGCCCCAGAAACACTCAACCAGATACGACAGCTTCTGACTGATGCCCGCGCCAGAGCGGGACATTCGGTATATGCTCGGCGTATCGAATTCGTATCCAGGTATACTAAACCACTACTGCGTTAATCTGATCTCAACTTCCGCATGCTGAATCACCGCTGAAATGAAACACTTCCTCACTGTCCTGCTGCTGGCGCCGCTGGCCGCCTCGACCGCGGCGGAGCGGAAGCCTTTCGTGGAGTCGATCCCCGCCTGGGTGAATGCCGAGAGCGGGTCTGAAGTCGTGCAGTTCACCAGCCAGCCCGTCGTCAGTACCAATGTGCAGATGGAACAGCGCTTCGCCATGGCCGACGGGCGGCGGATCGCCATCGAGCGGCAGCCGTTCGGGCAGGCGCCGGAGTTGTGGGTATGCGACCTCGACACGAACCGGCTCTACCGGATCGGCGCGGGTAGGGCGACGACGGCCAGCTTCTCGCGTGATGCGATTTTCTACCTCACGCCCTCGCCCGAGGCGCGGCTGATGCGATTGAATCTCGCGGATCTCTCCACGCGCAAGATCATGGCGATCCCGGACGACCCGGCGCCGCGCAAGCTGGCCGTCTCACCCGATGAACGCTGGCTCGTCGCCGGGCCGTTTCTGGTCAGGGACAACCTGTTTCGACTTGATCTCATCGAATTGGCCAATGGAAAGCGAACGACGCTGTGTGAGCTGGAGGACATCCCGAACCCGCACCCACAGTTCGATCCCGGCAACCCCAGCCCGCTTCTGGTGCAGGTCAACCGGGGCTCCAAATACACATCGTCCGCGGGGCTGACCCGGCGAAGTGGGCTGCTCGGCGCCACGCTGTGCCTTGTGGCCGTGCCTTCCGGCGAGGTCGCGCCGCTTCCCGTGGGTCTGCCCGACACTCCGGCGATCTCCGGGCATTCCACCCGGGCCGGACGGAGCGGGCGCGTGGTGTTCACCACTGCGCCGGGGGTGCATGAAGCCTACTCGCCAGTACGGGCGTTTATCGACTCGTCCTGGGAGAGGACAGACCCTTCCAAATCGCGTCCGGGCAGCCGTTCAACCACCTCGCCGTTTCCGACGATGGCCGTTTCTTCATCGTGGACGATTACCGCACCCAGACGATCCACATCGGCAGCGTCGAGACCGGCCGGTTCCTCAAGCTGTGCGATTCGCGCACCCGCCAGGGCAGGCCGCAATACACGCACGCTCATCCCTACCTGACGCCCGACTGACCACCTCACGAATTGTCCCACGCTGCTAACCGGCGGTGGAACGGGTAACCGGCGGTGGAACGGGTAACCGGCGATGGAGCGGGTGTAAAACTCGGCGAGAACATCGTTGTGCCCGACGACGCGCCACTTTGCAACGCCTGGGTTGCTCCGCGGAGTCGGCGTCAAGGCCGATCGCCACGGCGACAGCACGGGCATCCTGCCTGAAACTATCAGTTGACAATCACTACCAATCGATTCCTGGCCGGATTCACAGTGACCGATCAGGGGAGTCGGCGCATGACTAGTTCCTTTCCTGACCGCCAGAGGCGTCGCTGACAACCTGCCTTAACGGGATGTCGTCGCTGACTGGTTTTCTGGCGGCGACGTCGTCCTCACGGAAGGTCGCCATAAGTATGTGCCGGGTATCGCGGCGGCTGTAGTCGTAGATGATGCGGATCAGGCCATCGTCTGTCCGCTGACTGTCGGGACAAGAGACCGTAGTGTCCAAAAACTCATCCGCGTTGCGACTCTAGTCGTTGTAACGGTCTTTCGCCGTCGGCGTCTGGCGTTTTCATCCGACATCGCGGGATGTTGTTGACATTCCACCAGACCCGTCGGATGCTGAGGTCGTCTTTCGACCGGGAACATGCCCATGTCACTTCTTCTCCAGCCTTTGCAGTTGGTCCTTGCAATACTCAGTGAGTCCATGCGCAAGGAACAGCAAACGGTGATCGAATACCTTCAGCTAGAGAAGCAAATACTTCGCGAGAAGCTTGGGGGCAAACGAGTCTTGCTGAATGACGATCAGCAGTGTGTCTTGGCAGTGAAGGGTAAAGCTGTCGGAAGGCAACAGCTTGGAAAGATCGCGACGATCGTTCAAGCGGACACGATTCTTCGTTGGTATCGAGAACCCATCGATCCCAAACGCGATTCCACGGTAGGTCACAAAATGGGTCGACCACCTATCGACCAAGAAGTCGTGGATCTGGTTGTTCGCATGGCCCGCGAGAATACGAGTTGAGGCTACAAACGAATTGAGGGCGCGCTACAGAATCTCGGATACCCCATTTGCTCAAGCACCGTTGCAAACATCTTGAAGCAACACGGCATCGAACCCGTGCCTACGCGCGTGCGAACAACCAGTTGGTCAACATTCCTCTAAGCACATTGGGATGTCTTCGATGGACTCGCCCCAGATGCAATCATTCTTTGGTTCAGCGGACTGGCTAGATCCGTGCACCATGGCGCAAATCCGTGACAGCCTTTATGTCCCGAACCAGAAAGCTCTCGACATAGTAACGCTGCCGAAATAGAACGTGTTGCTGTTATAGTGATCCGTGGCAGTAACCGGAGTGTCAGAGGCGGTGACATTCGGTTTCAGCGAAGCGTTCGATGACCTATCGAGTCTGACAATCCACAACAATTCTGCGACACGGAACTGAAATGAGATACGCAATGCGAGTTCTCTCAGCAACTTCGATTCTAGTTCTGTCTCTCGTCGGTACCGCTTGGACCGAGGAGTTGTTTTCGTCGAAACCGATCTGGAGTAGTAAGTCGGCGAACTCGGGCGGCGATGGGATCGCTCGTTTCATTGACTTCGATCGCGATGGGGATGCGGACTTCCTGACGAGTGCACCGAATCCACGACGTTGGGTTCTGTTTCGGAACGACGGCGGAAAGCTCGCTGAGAAACCCATGTGGGAGTCGGAGGAAACAACCGATTGTGATCATGTCGACGTGCTAGACTTCAATCACGACGGTTGGATCGACTTGGCCGCCACGCACGAGAGCCATTGCACGCTGTACTTCAATCACTCCGGAATCTTCAATCCATCGCCGGATTGGGAAACGGGCATCATCGCCAACGCGAATCAGATCGACTTCGGTGATTTCGATCGAGATGGCGACTTCGACATGCTGATGGCTGCCGGCGATCCAGTGAACGGCGTCGCTCTGTTTGAGAACACGACCGGCACTCCGTCAAAGATACCAACACGCAAGCTCGGCCATACCGAGTATTCGGAGACCGCCATCTTTGCCGACTTCGACAGCGATGGTGACCTTGATATTGTGGCAGGCTACCGAGCTGGAAGACTTGTTGCGTACCTCAATTCGGACGGAGCCTTTGATAATGGCATGGACGTGTTTAACGACAAACAAAGTCCGTGGACTCAACGACTGTACTGGCATGATCTCGATGACGACGATCAACCCGAGCTGTTTTGTGCGAAGGGGCCGTGGGGACGAGACGGGAGAAGTCTGCAACTGGTCCGGCAGGATGGCACGGCAACGATGAAAGTCGCCTGGCAAAGCTCACCGCAAACGGCATTTCATGGATTCGAATTCCAGGACGTCGACAACGATGGAGACCTTGACCTAATCGGTGCGGACTACGGTCACAGCGGCAAGGTCTCGATGTACCTAAATGATCGGGGCAAACTCGCCGATACTCCCGCGTGGTCGATCAAGACAAGCGGACCAGCCCATGAGGCGGTCTTCGCCGACATCGATCAGGACGGCGACCTCGACATGGCGGTCGGCTGTAAGGACCAGGCACACATCTACGAGAACCTCTCGACCGAACGCGCGAAGCCGTCGAAGTGACGTCAGGATCGCGATGTATCACCAAGGCTCATTGAGTGGCTTCGCACCTTTCATGTCTCCGTAACCGCCGCCGTGTGATCCGGTTGGGTTTGCGCCGAAGTAGCGCTCGTCGTCACACGGATCGCTGGCGGGTTGATACCGCACGTCACACGAAAGTCGCACGCGGTCGATGGGCGAGCAGTTATCGAGAGAGCCGTGCAGCGTAAACCCTCCGAACACTAACAAGTCGCCGGCTCGAAAACTTGTTGAGAGAATGCGGGCACGACGCGAACGCGCGAAGGTGATGACGTCGGTTTCGTTCGGTTTTTCGTAGGCCGCTTTCTGAATCACTGCGTCGGCATAGTTGCTGTCGTAGTCGTGCTCACGAATCGGATCGATCAAGTCGTAGAAGCGGTTGGATCCTTCGATGATCAAGAGCGGGCCATCCTCTAGCGGGGTGTCACCGAAAGGGATCCAGGCCGTGTGAATCCGCAACGAGCGACGGGCGAAGAAAGGGAAGTCGTAGTGCGGCTTTGTCGAGCGTCCGACGGGCACGGGCCGCACATACATCATGTCGTGAGCGCGGGCAGGTTCGCCGAGCACGATCGACATGATGTCGTGCAGCGCAAGGCCGTGAGTGACCCCGCGAAGCGCTGGCCCTTCACTCACCGAACGCCAAAAATCATGCAGACCACCTGATACCTCAGGCCGCCGACTCTGATTCGTCTTAATTCCGTCAATCGCCGGAGCCTTCACTTCGCCGACTTCTTCCAAGCGGCGAAAAACTTCCTCGCGGGCGGCCAGCACTTCGTCGCGATCCATGACGTCGCGAAACAAGACGTAGCCGTGTTCGTCGAGTTGCGAGCGCAGCAAGTCGCTGTCTTCAGTGGAACCATCGTACTCCGTCAGTTCACCGAACGAGTCGTCAGGAATCGCCAGTTGCTGAACTGTTGCCGTTGGCATCTACATGTCCTTTTCTAAAACGGCAGAACACGCTTGGGATTATCGATCAACATCGTACGAATCTCGAGTTTCGAAACGCCGAGCGTTGCCAGCGAAGCCACCAGCTTGGTCGTCACGGTCGTGTAATCCGGTTCGAGGGCTTTCCAATCTTCGGGGCGTTTTTGCTCGGCCGTATAGTTGGGGAAGTAATACGGCGCGTGATCGTGACTGAGCAGAACTTGCTTGACGAATCCAGCCTCGACCAGCTCTACGATCTGTCGAGCCTGTTTGTCGATTCCATAGTTCTCGTGGTCAACGCGATCAAACTGAACGTAGCAGCCGAGGCGGGCGATCAACTTGTGATAATCACCCGCTTCGTCGTTCTCGCGATCATCCTGGTTTCCTTGATGACCAATGATCACCTTCGAGGGAGCTGCGCCATGCTTCAACAGCAACTCGGCCTCTTCCAGTCCGCCACCGTTGGTGGTGTGGGTCGTGATGGGACAGCCCGTTGTTTTGCTGGCGATCGCGGCAGCAATATGGCACACCCGCTCGCTCGGTCGTAGAAACGTGCTCGTTCCGATCTTGATGATGCCCGCTCTGATGTTCGTGAATTTCTCGCCCCACTTGCCGCCGGGGTCTTCCATCCCTTCGGTGACCTCACGAATGAACAAGCCAGCCATCTGGTCGATCCCACCTTCGTTAACGCCCAATCGCACCGCCCAAGGATGCTGAGGAGCCAACGCTTCACACCAGAATCCACTCGACGCGATGATGTGAACCTTCGTGCGTTTCGCGAGGTCGACAAACAGCTGCGGATACCGGCCGACACGAATCGGAGTCGTTTCAACGATCGCACCAGGTCCTTCATCCGGCGCGAGTGTGCCGTGGTACGCATCAAGAAGGCTCGCCGTCTTAGCCAACATCTTATCTCGAACCGGAGCAACGGGCGCGGGGTCCGTCTCGTACAGTTCGGACCAATCAACGATCGGTGCATGTTCGTGCATCAAGGTCGCGCCGAGCCTATCAGGCGCGACGGGGCCGAGCACTGTTTGGACCATCGGGATCTGTTTGTCTTGCGCAAGGAGGGGCATCGCGAGTAGTCCAGCCGCTGTACCCGCTGCCGTGGCGAGCATGCTGCGCCGCGATGTCACGTTTGTCGGTTGATTCGTCGTGGTTGTTGTTCGCATATCGGTAGTCCATTTCTTCGTTTATTCGCTACTCAGAGCAAGCACATTTGCCGCTCCACCATCAATCGGGATCGTGTGACCAGTGATGTAACGTGAGGCGTCGCTCGCAAAAAACAACGCCGCGCCTGCCACGTCTTCGGGCTCGCCCCAACGCCCAAGCGGCACGCGTTCAAGCACCTTGGCTGCGCGAGAAGGATTGTTTTGCAGCGCGCTCGTCATTGGAGTGCGAATCCAACCCGGTGCGAGTGCGTTGACTCGGATCGAGTACTTTCCCCATTCCGCGGCGAGATCTCGAGTCAGCGAGACGATGCCACCCTTGGTCATGCCGTACATACTGCCAGCTCGCCCCAAGCCGACGATCCCGCCACCGAGTGCCGACATGTTGACGATGCTTCCCGACCGCTGCTCGATCATCGCTCGGCCCGCAGCACTCGCCATGTAGAAGCTGCCGAGCAAGTTCACGGCCAGAATCGCATCGAGATCGTCTTGCGACCAATCGACCGGATCGACGCGGCGATGGACTCCCGCGTTGTTAACAAGGATGTCAATTCGACCGTGTTGTTGAACAACATTGCTAACGCAAGCCCGCGTTTGGTCCGAGTCTCGGACGTCGCAGGCGAGACTCGCGACCTCGACTCCGCGCTCGGTGCTGATTCTCTCCGCCGTCGCCTGCACTGCATCGAGATCGATATCCGACAACACAGTCGTCGCACCGTGGAACGCGAACGTGCTTGCGATCGCCTCCCCCAGTCCCTGTGCTGCGCCCGTCACCAACGCTACCTTTCCGGTTAGATCAAACGCATTGGAAGACATCGTTGAAGATTCTCACGCATCAAGGTTGGCTGGTTGGAATAGCTCGATCGTGTAGCCGTCCGGATCAAAGAAGTAGACGACCAATCCGCCTTGATTGGGGCCAGCCGTGATCGTGACGGGTTCTGACTTGAACCGCACGCCGCGAGCAGCCAAGTCATTGTAGCTGGCTCGAAGATCGTCGACTAACAAGCAAAGATGCGACGTGCCGGGCTGATTGGTCGCAGGTTGGCTGGGCTCGACCGGGTGTGACATGTACTGGACGACTTCCAGCGTTTGCTGACTTGTTGGGCTGATGCGGAACGATGCAACGTTCAGCTCGACGTCCGGATAGCCCGTCTGCTGAGCCACGTAATCGGTCTTGACGCTAGGCCGACGACCAACCACTTCCATCCCCAGAACATCACGATAGAAATCAATCGCTTGCTCGATATCGCGAACGGTCAGTCCGAGATGATGAATCCGAGACAACGACCACGCTCTAGGTTCCGACACGCTGTACACCTCGCGATTGCGGTTTCATTTAGTGACGCCGGGTACTAGCGAGGGATTGTAGCATTCGAGCGTTGGCTTCGCACCAAGTGCGGTGCGCGCGCGGGAGAATACCAAAGTCGGAACGCCGAGGAACTGGCAACGCGCGACGGTCGTATTCATTCTCGTTGTCGCCTGATCCTGACGCCAGAAATAACCAACTTTTTCTCAGCCGTTCAACATGACGCCACCAATCTGACTATATTAACTGCCAATCACAAAACCCCGCTCATCTTGTGGCGCTAGCAGTACGGCTTACCATGAGACCGCTACTCGATACACCAACCACCTTCTCTTGATGGACCGCCACCATGTTGTTCAAGTCACAATTCCCCGCAGTATGCATCTTCTGTTTATCGATTGCCCTCGTTAGCTTGGCGTTCGCCGCCGACGATTACTCAGAGACGCCTGGCACTCAAGGCAATGGGGACTTCACGATCGGTCCGGAGTACAAGATCGATCCCGATCTGACGGATCTCGGCAATCCCAAAGGGAAATACTTTGAGTTCTCGATGCGTCTGGCTGACAGTAAGATTTTTCGCGGCGATGACGCAACGCTCGACGCTCGAAAGGAAGTGCGTAAAGAACGAAAGATCTTTGTCTACGTCCCCGCCGCTTACAAAGACGGCATGAAGGCACCGATTCTTGTTACACATGACGGACCGAGTCGCCTGAATCTAGTGCGAAATGCGTTGGACAATTTGACGGTTTCAACCGACCCCGACCGCAAGTTGCCGGCCTTCATCGCGATCGCCGTTCAGAATGGTGGCAATGACAGCTATGGCAGCCAACGTGGTCTGGAATATGACACAATGTCCGATCGCCTTGCCCGATTTATCAATAACGAAGTGTTGCCGGCAGTGCTGAACAATGTAGAGATAAAAGCTGCGTATCCAAACATCGCATTCACGGAGAATCCTTGGGGCAAAGCCACGATGGGGTGCAGCTCGGGCGGTGCGGCGGCACTCAGCATGGGCTGGTTTCGTCCCGACTTGTTTCGTCGGTTGATTACCTACTCCGGAACGTTCGTCGATCAACAAGACGACGACGCGGCAGAAGAAGCCACGTACCCATTGGGTGCCTGGGAATACCATTCCAGCATGAAGCTAATAGAAAGCACGGAGAAGAAACCGCTGCGCATCTTCACCCACGTCTCCGAGAACGACAACCGCGCCAAAGATCCGGAGAGCACTTATCACAACTGGGTGATGGCCAACAAGCGAACTGCCGCGGCACTGCAAGCCAAAGGCTATGACTATCGGTTCGTATACAGCCGCGCAACGCGTCACTGTGATCGCAAAGTGTTCGAGCAAACGCTGGCCGATACGCTTGTCTGGACTTGGCGCGGCTACCATGCCGAGTAGTTGAACCATCGGATGTTGTTGCTGAAGATGCGCCGAGAATCGATCCCATCGCTGAGACCAAATGAAACCTGAAAGAGTTGCCGCCGACCGCCTCCGTAAGTTTTCCATCGCTGTGTTCGAAGCGGCTGGTGCGCCGCGCGGTCATGCTGAGCGAGCTACGGATGTTTTGATTTGGGCCAGCCTCCGAGGAGTCGACACACATGGGATACGCAATCTGAAACGGTACTACTTGGATGCGTCAGGCGTTGGTCGACGAGATGGAAAAATCGAGTTGGACGCGGAACTCACCTTGGATCACGAGTCGCCGACGACGGCAGCTTTCAATGCCCACAGCGGACTTGCTCTGTCGCTGTCGGTGCAGGCAATGGAGTGCGCGATCGAAAAGGCTCGCGAATCGGGCGTTGGTGTGGTGACGGTGCGCAACTCGACCCACTTTGGCGCCGCAGGCTACTACGCGTCGATGGCCGTCGAACACGATATGCTGGGCTTCGCGTCGTGCGGCTACTTGTTTCCTCACGGCCAAGCGAAATCCGTCTTGCCGTTCGGTGGCATACTGCCCATGTTGTCGACGAACCCGCTGGCGATGGCATGTCCGGCGGACAAGATGCCTCCTTATGTCTTGGACATGTCGACTTCGATCGTGCCAGTCAATCGAATTGAGTTATATGAGGAAGAAGCGAAGCCGGTTCCGTCCGATTGGGCGTTGGATACGAACGGCGATCCAACGGCGAAGGCGGATCAGGTACATAGCGTGAATCCTCTAGGCGGCGCGATCACCTTTGGTGGGCACAAAGGATACGGCCTGGCAATCGCCAGTTGGATTCTGACTGGACTGTTATCGGGAGCGTGGCGGACCGATGCGGAACGGGCCCGTGTTCTAGGCGACACACCGGAGCGAAAGCACGGATTTTCCCAAGAGGGTATTGCTCACTCCTTCGCCGCGATTCGGATCGACCAGTTCGGAGACCCACAGGTCTTTCGACGAGGCATGGACGCGATGATCCACGCCATCAACGACTCGCCACCTGCCGAAGGGTTTGAACAGGTTCAAGTTCCGGGCCAAGGAGCACACGCGACTGAGCAGGAACGACGTCGCGAGGGCATCCCTATTAACGCCGCGACGATGGCCGCCTTGCGAAGCTTGGCCGAAGAATACGGAGTGCCGCTTTAGCGCGCGACCAACTCCGCGAAGCCGCTCAATTCCGCGACTTGTGGAAGCGGCCATCTTTCATGATGACCATCAACTTGTCTTGTTTCATTAAGACAAGCGGATCGAGGAGTGGATCTCCATCGACCAGCAGAAGATCCGCCAACGCCCCTTCTTGAATCACGCCAAGTTCACCGGGCAGGTCCATCGCGTCTCCACCCCAACGTGTCATGGACTGAATCGCTTCCATCGGACTGAAATCGAGGTGGTGGATGAAGTGGTCGATGTCGCGGGCGTTCCGTCCGTGTGGAGTGACAAAGAATCCATAGTCCCCGCCACCCAGAACTCGCACGCCGCGCTTCTTTAATTTAGCAACGACCTTCACCGCGCTAGCCAGTTCTTCGCGGAAGCCGAATTCAACAACCTGCTCTTCGGTGAACCACGCTGACCCTTCGTACGCCGCAACGACCGTGAAACCGATGTTGGGACTGACGAAAACGTGGTCGCGGTTCTCTTCGAGCAAGTCAATCGCTTCTTCGTCCGCGTAATTCGCGTGATAGATCACCTTCACACCGTGCCGGACACACATCTTCACCGACTCGGCACTGCGGGCGTGTGCGCTCATGCGTTTCCCGTGAGCGTGAACAACGTCGGCGGCAGCGGCTAGTTCGGCCTCACTCATCACGGTCGTTTCCGATCCGGCGTGGGGAACGAAGCTGTCACCAGAAACGACCAGCTTGATGATATCGACGCCTTCGCGAATCAACTCGCGCGTTAGCCGGCGATACTCCTCCGGACCGTCCGCAAAGATCGCCATCGACTCGGTGTGCGGCATGTGCAACGTTCTCATGTCCCCCAGCCCGCCGGTGACGGTCAGCCAAGGACTTGCAGCCAGCAGTCGCGGTCCGGGAATTCTTCCGGCGTCAATCTCGTTTCGGATAACGACGTCCAGCCGTGGCTTGGCCGATGCTGCGCTAATACAACTCGTGATGCCATGATCGAGATACAGACGCGCGTTATGCATCGCGATGAGTGTGTGTTCTTCGACAGGGATCGCGCCAAGCTTCGCCAAGTCATCCGTATTGTCGATGGTCAGATGAGCGTGAGACTCGATCAGGCCAGGCATCAGGATTTTAGTTCCACCACCTCGAACGATATGCGCGTCCGCGTCAGGTAAAGTGCCAGACGAACTCGCCACGTGGGTGATTCGGTTCCCTTCCACTAGGACATCGCCAACAAACGGGTCTGTCCCGAGGCAATCGAGAATTCGGACGTCGGAGAACAGGATTCTGCTCATTTGGTCAAGCAACTCCGCGCTGACAAAGATGCGACGCTAGATCAACTCCGGAATCACATCGCGATGTTCGAGAAGGTATTGTGGTCGACCGTTGAGGTCGGGCAGCTTGACATTGGCGACGTCGATTCCGAGTTGGCGGTACAGCGTTGCAAACACTTCTTGATAGTGAATCGGTCGATCCTTCGCGAATTCTCCCAAACGATTGGTCGAGCCAAGCACTTGTCCAGTTCGCATCCCACCACCGAACATAATGCATCCAGATACTTGCGGCCAATGATCGCGACCACCATTTGCGTTGACTCGTGGCGTGCGTCCCATCTCACCCCAAACGACCACGGACACATCTTCTACCAGTCCTCGTTCATGAAGATCATCGACAAGCGCCAACAAGCATTGTTCCAATCGAGGCAAGTATTCACGCAACTGCATAAAGTTGTTTTTGTATGCGAGGTCACCAGCCTTGCGACACGAATGAGTATCCCAGCGACCAAAGGAAACCGTAACGCATCGTGCACCAGCTTCGACGAGTCGGCGGGCGACCAGTAGGTCTTCATTGTGCATCGGCGCACCGTCATCGACCGCGTCCAAGGAACCGTGACCGTAGCGCTCTCGCACACGAGGATCTTCTCGCTCGACTTCCAACGCCGTCAGCAGGCGGTTGGATGTCAGCACTTCGATCGCCTGATTAGTATACTGATCCACGCTGTCCATCAAGCCAGAAGCGTCGACACCGCGGCGGAAACGATCAAATGACGTTCTCAGCTGCCGGCGGTCACGTAAGCGTTCCAAGGAGAGTTCACCAAGTGACATGCTTTGTTTGTGCTCATCTGCCGGACGGAACGGGATGTGGGCTGGTCCGACAAACCCCGGTCTGCCAGGATCTTGCCAACCGTTCGGAGTCGAGTGGACAAGGCTCGTAAACGGCGGGATGGCGGGATGAACTGGGCCTAGAAGTTTCGACACGGCCGCGCCTAGAGACGGTTGGTTCCGCGACAGGGAGTCGGCATAGCCGTACCCACTAAAGCACAGCTCCGACGCATGTTCGTTTTTAGCGCCGACAAGTGAACGGATGATCGCAAACTCGTCCAAGCGTTGCGCTAATCGTGGCAGATGTTCGCAGAGGTTAACTCCCGGAATAGCAGTTTGGATCGGTCGAAACTCGCCGCGAATCTCGACCGGCGCTTCCGGTTTCATGTCCCAGATATCCAAGTGCGACGGTCCACCCGGCAAGAACACCATGATCACTGACTTGTGGCGTTTTGGTTTGTCGGAAACCGATTCCGCGCGGAGAAGACTTGGCAGACTCAGCCCACCAAGTGCGAGGCCTCCGACCTGCATAAATGCGCGACGGGTTAACCCATCGCAATACTGCTGATTCTCGCCTAGCAGGTTAAGCATGTCCGGTTACCAGGAGGGCGATTCCGACGTTTCGTTCGCAACGCTTGGGTGATCATACCATGCGAGTTCTGATACCGCAGTACTTGTTGACCGTTGCTCGCCACGCGGTGAACCGGAAGACGCAATTCGGAGATCGCACAAAACGCATGGGTTAAACGCAGACTCGCTCTGAGGCGAGAAGTGACGCATAATGGCGGTTCTTTCGCGGTATTTCTGCAGCTCCATGAGACTGGCTCGGCACCACTTAACGATGATTTCAAGATTCGTTGCTCTTGCTCTGATCACGGCACTGATCGCTTCGTCTTCGCCTTTGCACGGTGAAGGGGGAGCAGACTTGCCAGACTTCGCCAAGGATGTGCTGCCGATTTTGCAATCGCGCTGCATTCGTTGTCACGGACCAAAGAAGCAGGAAGCTCGGATTCGGCTCGATAATCTATCCACCGATCTCATCAACAATCGCGCAGCCGCCGAGCACTGGCATGAGGTGCGAAACGTCCTCAACGCAGGCGAGATGCCGCCAAAGGATGAACTGCAGCTTTCGTCGGAGCAACGTGACACTCTGACGCGTTGGGTGTCGGCAGCAATCACCGAGGCAGTGAAAGCTCAGCAACTTACCAGCGGACGAATCGTCTTGCGGCGGCTGAACCGCGTCGAGTATCAAAACACGATGTTCGATTTGCTTGGGTTAGACATGGATTACGCGCGAGATTTGCCTCCCGATCCAGCGTCAAGAGACGGCTTCCGAAATGACGGCTCGTCGCTACAGATGTCGGCGTTGCAGCTTGAGTATTATTTGAAGACTGCGCGACGCGCACTTGATCAAGTCATCGTCAGCGGTCCCGCTCCCGCTGTCTACGTACACGAGTTTAAAGAGGGCAATGTTGGCGGTTGGCTCGGCGGAACGGAGCGATCGAGCCGGCTGCAACGGAAACAAGCGTTTCTCGCAACGATGCCGAAGGACTACCCGGAGGAAGGCGAGTTCTCGATCCGCGTAAAGCTGATCGCTGATCTGAAACCGGACGTCGGTTTCCCCATCCTGGAACTCTCCGTGGGCTATCGTCCAGACACACAGATTCTATTTCGCTCGGCAGGCGTCGTTGAAATCACCTCGGGCGAAGAACAAGTGCATGAGTTTCGTGGTCGGCTGGAGAATCATCCGCTGCCCGTTCGTGGCCAGGGTAAGTATCCCGGTCTGGTCGTGATGGCTCGCAATATCTACGACGATGGCTCGCCGTTGCCCGCACGCACAGACGACAAGAAGAACGAGAAGTATCCTGACGAGCCATACTTGCCTGCGATCACGATTCAATCGGTCGGTTTTCAAGCGCCGGTCTTTGACGAGTGGCCGCCTCAATTGCATCGCAACATTCTGTTTCATTCGGAACTTCGCGAGACCGACGAATCGGTATACGTCACCGGGGTATTGAAGAAATTCATGGAGCGAGCTTACCGACGACCCGTCGAGAAGGTAGAACTCGATCGGATGGTGGACTTCTTCGAGGCGATTCGCTCGGAATTTCCGACGTTCGAAGAAGCGATACGTGAGACGTTGGCAATGGTACTCATTCGGCCCGACTTCCTCTACCTAATGGAGCCGGCCGGTGACGAGAAGCGGACCATCGGCGACTGGGAGTTGGCGTCGCGGCTCTCGTATTTTCTGTGGAGCACGATGCCTGACGAACGCTTGATGGAATTAGCCGCTGCTGGCAAACTTCACGAACCCGACGTGTTGGCCGAGCAAGTCGAACGCCTGTTGAGCGACGCGAGGTCTTCACGTTTCGTCAAGCAATTCACCGCACAATGGCTGCATTTGGACGTGCTTGATCAAGTCGCCGTCAATCGCGATTACTACCCTCAGTTTAAAGATGACTTGAAGGTGGACATGCGCAACGAGACGCAGCAATTTTTTGCCGAACTATTACACCATGATCTGAGTTCGACGAATTTGCTGGCATCGGATTTCACGATGCTCAACGAGCCACTGGCAAAGCATTACGGAATCGACGGTGTATTAGGCAACTCGTTCCGCCAAGTACCGCTGAAGCCAGAGCATCATCGGGGAGGACTGCTCGGCCACGCCAGCGTGCTGTTGAGCAATTCCACAGGTTCCGACTCGCACGCAGTCCGTCGCGCCGTCTGGATTCGTGACCGCCTGCTGAATGATCCACCCGCTCCGCCGCCGCCCGATGTGCCATCGCTGGATGAAGCCGATCCGAAGTTCCTTAAGCTTTCGATTCGTGAACAGCTTGAAATACACCGAGGAACCGAGGCGTGCGCCGGTTGCCACCGAGATATCGATCCTTGGGGAATCGCATTGGAAAACTTCGACGCTGTCGGGTTGTGGCGGGACGAAGTACGACGAAAAGTCGATAAGAACTTCGAGACCCAGCCCGTTAACGCGACCGACGTCCTGACCAATGGACACGAGATTAATGGGGTCGACGGATTGAGAGAGTTCCTCGTGAAAGAGGGTAGGGATCAATTCGCGCGAGCCCTTGTCACACGTTTACTTACCTATGCCCTTGGTCGGCGGTTGGAATTGAGCGACCAAACCGCAGTTGACACTCTCACGACGGACTTTGCTGCCGACGACTATCGATTGCGGAAGTTGATTTTGGGAATTGCATCCAGTAGCCCATTTCTGACAAAATAGAATAGCCGAACTCGCAACCGTTCGGGGATTTGCGAAACGACCCAGAAGTCTTGCGATTTCTACTACAGAACACTTGGAACTATTCATGGCTTCGAAATCCTGGCATCTTGATCGGCGCACCTTTCTGTTCGGCACGGGCGTTTCACTTGGCCTGCCTTGGCTGGAGTGCATGGCCGGGACGGAAACTCCGAAGCCAGCGAGTCAGCCGCGCCGGCTGTGCACAATGTATTTCGGGTTCGGCGTCAGTCTGCCGAAAGAAGACAGTGATCAGGCGATGTGGCGTTGGTTTCCTAATGGCGAGGGACGCGACTATCAATTCACCGAAACGCTGAGCCCACTTATTTGTCAGCGCGACAACCTAACGATACTTGGTGGGCTGTCGCATCCGAACGGCCGGAAGATGGGAGCCCATGACACGGGCGACACGTTCTTGACCGGCGCTTTTCTGAACAATCGAGATCTCCGCAACACCATCTCGATGGACCAAGTTGCCGCAAACGCCCTCCACGATCAAACTCGATTTTCGTCGCTCGTTCTATCGACCGACGGCGGCGTTGGCGAACCGACGCGATCAAGCACACTCTCATACAACGATCAAGGCCGCCCAATTCCGGCGCTCAATCAGCCACAGCAGATCTTCGATCGATTCTTCGGTGTGGGCGACGCGGATCTAATCGCAAAACGCCGCCGTCTGACAAGTGCGGCCGGGATGCTGGATCGAGTCTTAGAAGATTCGCGATCGCTACGTCGTCGACTGGGCCGCCAAGACCGCGAGAAGTTTGACGAGTATCTCGCGTCGGTTCGGCAGATCGAGGAGCGTGTTGCCCGATCGCAACAATGGCTTGAGATTCCCCGGCCCGAACTTCGCGATGAAGAACGCGACATGCTGCATCTCGATTCCGATGACACCGCGCCGAAGAATTTCATCCGCACGATGTACGATCTGATTTATCTGGCGTTCCGTACGGATTCGACGCGCGTCGCGACTTATCAAATCACGAACATGGCCGACGCTTCGTCGAAAGCAGCCAAGTTCCCACAGCTCCAAGGCTTCAAGGACTCGCTGCACACGTTGGCTCATGCTTGGAACAAGCCTGACGGTGCGGTCAAACTCGGCGAGTGGGACCGCTTCATGGCGTCGCAGCTGAGCTACTTTCTGGACCGTTTGGATTTGACGCAGGAAGAGAATGGCAGCATCCTGGACAACTCGATGATTCTGTATGGCAGCAGCAACAGCCAAACGCACAACAATAATAACTATCCGCTGATCCTTGCTGGAGGTCGGCAACTTGGTCTTCAGCACGGTCGGTATCTGAAGCTTGGTTCGGAAGTGCCGATGTCCAATCTGTTCCTGACCATGCTCAATCAGCTCGGTATCCCGAGTGACTCATTCGCAGACAGCACGGGTGAACTTGCGGAATTACTGATTTAGAACCCCGCCCTTTCTTCGCAAGCCGCTGTGATATCAGAATTTAACAAGTTCAAAATGGCGCTGCCGCTTTCCGAGAAAGGTCTTTTTTGCTACTCCGTAAATTGGACCAGCCGGCGGAGCGCCGTTTGTGAGCTATAGTTTCGCGGGGCGAATCAGCGCACTGTGCGATTTGCCGTTATCTGGAACGGGGCACGTTCATGTACCAAGTCAAAGACATCATGACGGATCGCACTGTCGTCGTCGGCCCTGAGACTATGATCGACGAGGCAATCGACTTACTACTCGATCATCGAATCAGCGGTTTGCCTGTCGTCGACGACGAGGGTTTATTACTGGGCGTGATCACCGAGATCGACGTTATTGATCTCGTGTACGAGGCCGATATCGAGGGCAGTCTCGTTAGCGACTACATGACTCGGGACGCACGTTCCCTTGATGTCGAGGCATCGCTGGACGACGCGGCGACCATTTTCAGTACGAATACAATCCGTCGGATTCCGATCGTCCGAGACGGACGGCTGGTCGGGATTGTCAGTCGTCGTGACCTGATTCGCTTCGTCCGAGAAGTTCGCAAGCAGGCCACGGCACGGTAGATCAACGGTACGTATTCTGTGTCCACTTCGGGTGGCCTGTTGACGTTTATGGCGCGCGTATCAGCGACGAGATCCCTCAGGCGCAATCAAATATTCGGCGTTGGTGACAATATCAACCAGAATACAACCGAACTCACCATGGCTCACATCAATTGCTCGATAACGTGGCCAGTGCTGATTTCCCAAGGCCGTTGCGATCGATCGTAGATCAGCTGCTGGGGGTCGAGTCCCATACAGTGATAGACGGTGGCTTGGATATCTGCAGGGTCGATCGGATCCGACACCGGATACGCTGCATGCTTGTCCGAAGCGCCTAAGACGCTACCGCCACGGATGCCGCCGCCAGCTAACAGGGCGGAAGAGCAGTCTCCCCAGTGGTCACGGCCAGCATTCTTGTTGATCCTCGGCGTGCGGCCAAATTCGCCCATGCAAACGACCATCGTCTCGTCGAGTTGATCGCGGCGGTCGAGATCTTCAAGCAGCGCCGAGAGCGACTGATCGAGCATCGGCAGCAGCTCTGTTCGGCAAGCTTCGAAGTTCTTACTGTGTGTGTCCCAACCATCGCAAATTGTCATCTCATTAAAATGAACGGCTATCATTGGGACACCGGCGTCGGCCAATCGTCGCGCGAGGAGCATGGTTTGACCAAAGCGGTGCCTTCCGTAGCGATCTCGCACGCTGGACGGTTCGTCGTCTAATGAAAAGACCTCAAGCTGACCACGATTGGATGAACCGGTAAGCGTCACAGCTTGTCCGCGGATCGCCTGTAGAGACTGCGTTTCTGGTCGGCGTCCTCGGTCCAACAACGACAACAATGCGGTGCGTTGTTCGAATCGCTCGGCGGACACTTCCTTGGGAAGCGTTAACGCAGGTATCGCGTTCGCGGTACCCGGCTCGCCGTTCACTGCTAACGGCGCGAATTGCGCCCCAAGGAAACCAGGGCCGCCGCCTCGGAGCAGAGATCGCGCGCGTTTGTACTCGCCACTAATGCTACTTCGAATTGCAACCTCGGGAAGCGCGACGTAGCCCGGCAGTGATGCAGCCGACCGTTTGAACTTCGATAATACTGCGCCCGTGTGAGGGAAATCATCTGGCTGAGGTGGGCGTATATCGTTGTCGCGGCTCGGCTGAGCCGTTTCGCGGCCCGTCAGCGTGTAGTAAATCATCGGCGTGTGATTGCTGTTGCCATGGCTGACCGATCGAACGAGCGCGTATTTGTCGGCGATACCTGCCAGGCGTGGCATCAGCTCACAAATCTGCAGCCCCGCGACTCGAGTTGCGATCGGTTGAAACGGTCCTCGGATTTCCGCCGGCGCATCCGGCTTCATGTCGAACATGTCCAGGTGCGGAGGCCCGCCCAACAAATGAACCAAGATGCATGACTTGGCCCCTCCGCTCGCGAGTTTGGTCGACGAGACCGGCGTGGCGTCAGCTTGCCCTTGCCACAACATCGAAGGGAGGGAAAAGCCAGCGACCGCGAGTCCCGAACCGACGCGCAGAAACTCACGGCGTCCGGACAAAGCATTCGCGTCAGCACTTCGAAAAGATAGCATTCGTCGACCTTATTCAACTCCTAGCAGTTCGTGACATTGTCGACGGTCGATCGACAATAGTCAATTTCGAGTCCGCCTCAGATGAGGTGTGCCCGCCCAGCCTACCGGCTCAGCACGGTTACCAATGCTTCCGCCATGCACTATCATCGACGATCTACTTTCAGCAACCACAGATTCCAATGGAGATACTCGGCCCATGATCACTGTCGGCATGAATTATCACGTTATCGAAGGTAAGCAACAGGATTTTGAGGACAAATTCGCTGGCGTGATCGACGCGCTGAAAGCAGCCGCAGGTCATACCAGTTCGACCTTGTGGAAGGATGTTAGCGACGGTGCCTCGTACCTGATCACGAGCGAATGGTCCGACGAAGAAGCGTTTACGACCTTTATTCGTAGCGATGCCTTTCGCGCGGTCACCAATTGGGGCAAGGAACAGATTCTATCGGGCCGACCGCAGCACAAGATCTACAAGCAATAGCGCGACGTTAATCGCATCTAGCTCCCGAAGCGGTTATAGTCGTGGCCATACGACAACGGCTCTTGGAGCCTCCACGCGATGGCCAAGAACATTAAGATCGGATTGATCACACACGCCGCAGGGGCGCACGTCGGTGCGTACTTACAGGCACTCGCTGCCGCGGCGCAATGCGACGAGGTTGTTCTTGTCGATCCTGACGGTCGTTGGGACGACGAGGCTCGCCGAGTTCTGGGCGACAAGCTGAAGCACGTCGTACGCGATCACAAAACGTTGCTTCGCGACCATCGTCCACCGATGGTACTCGTGACGATGGAGGCCGGACTCGCTCCGCCGGTCATCGACGACGCACTAGAAGCAGGCTGTCACGTCTTTGCCGAAAAGCCGTCTTGCGTGCGCGCCGAGGACTTTGCGCCGCTTGCCAACAAGGCGGACGCCAAACATCGTCACCTGATGCTCGCGCTCGCGAATCGAATCAATCCTGAGATCGTCGCCGCGCGCGCCATCTTCGAATCCGGCAGTGTCGGCAAACTGTACGGATTGGAAATGCATCTCGTCGCCGATCAAACACGATTGACTCGGCCAAGCTATCACCAGCAGTGGTTTGCTCAAAAAGAACGCTCCGGCGGCGGACATCTCATTTGGCTCGGCATTCACTGGCTAGATCTGGCGATGCACATAACCGGAGCATCCATCGTGGAAGCTGCGGGTTTCACGGCGAACGTCGGCGGCCAGCCCATCGACATCGAAGATTCGACCGCTGCTGCTTTCCGATTTGATAACGGCGCTTTGGGTACGATCACATCAGGCTATTATCTCGACAAAGGTTACCACTCGCACATTAAGATCTGGGGTTCGAACGGCTGGATTCACCTCGAACCAATGAAGGACCAACCCTTAAGTTGGTACACGACCCAAGGCGACCTCGCGGGAGCCGTCCAGGTGTGGGAAGGATCGAAAGAGCCGCGCGGCTACACGCCGTTCGTCAATGAGGCGATTCGGGCGTGTGCCGACATGAGTGATCCGCCAATCAGTAACGCGCACAGCTTGCGTGCGTTGAACACAGTTTTCGCAATCTATTCGGCTGCGGCCAGCGGTCGCGCTACGAAGATCCAGTGAGGAGCATCATGCTTGACAGAAGAACATTCTTGGGAGCGGTGGGCGGCGGCCTCGCCGCGAGTTCGTTCTCGTTGGCCGACGCGGCACCACGCAAGAAGCTGGCGATTGTCACGACCGAGTGGCGCTATCCGACTCACGCTTGGCACATGGGCGAGCGGTTTCTGGCTGGCTATCCAATCGAAGGGCGCTGGCATCAACCGCCTCTCGATGTCGTCGCGGCTTATGTCGATCAACAACCCGATAACGATCTCAGTCGTGGCAGATCGGAGGAGTTCGGTTTTCCGATCTATCCAACCATCGCGGAAGCATTACGTTGTGGCGGCGACAAACTGGCCGTCGATGCAGTACTCGTGATTGGCGAACACGGAAACTACCCGACAAACGAGATTGGTCAAAAGCTTTATCCTCGCTACGAGTTCTTCAAGCAAGTCGTCGACGTGTTCCAAGCTGACGGGCGCAGTGTTCCGATGTTCAACGACAAGCACCTGTCGTGGAAATGGGACTGGGCCAAGGAGATGGTCGACACCGCGCGAGCAATGGACATTCCCTATCTCGCAGGTTCTTCGTTGCCCGTCACATGGCGAATGCCTTCGATTGACATGCCGCTCGACGCGGAAGTGGACGAAGTACTGAGCGTTTCCATCGGCAGCATCGACAGTTACGACTTTCATGCATTGGAAGCGATTCAGTGCATGGCGGAACGCCGCAAAGGTGGCGAGACGGGTGTCGCTTGGGTCGAGGCATTACGCGGTGATGCGGTTTGGGAAGCGATGGATACCGGCTCATGGCAAAAAGGCGGTTGGGATCCGGAACTGTTCCATTCTTGTTTATGCCGCAGCCAAACGCTGGCACAGCCGGAGACTTTCAGTCATCGTTATCCAACGACTGATCAGATGACGCAGTGGGTCAAAGATCCTGTAATGTATCGCTATCAATACAACGACGGACTGCGGGCCACGATGCTAATGATGAACGGACTCGTTGGCGATTTCACTTTCGCTGCTCGGGTGAAGGGGCGATCACAGCCGCTCTCGACCCTGTTTTATCTTCCACCAGTTCCCAACGTGGTCTATTCGGCGGCGCTTATGTCGAACGCCGAGCAAACGTTTCTCACCGGCAAGGCACCTTATCCCGTCGAGCGGACATTGCTGACCAGTGGTTTGGTCGAAGCGAACATTCAGTCACTTCATCGTGGCAGGCGCGTAGACACTCCTTACATGAACGTCCAATACGATGCGCCACGCGAGTCGACGTTCTGGCGATCTTAAAGGAATCAGTTTCGAGCCCCATCAAGCCCAGTGGACAAAGAACAGGAACTTGAATCGCATGACTTCACGCACGATGATATTGATTCTCTTAGGCCCCGTCGTCAGTTGTCTGTCGCAATCGGGCCGCGCCGACGATGTCGCTGATGGTCAGATTCCCATCGAATCCAATCTGCGAGCGGGCGTGGCGAAAGTCGACATCACGCCGGATGAGACAGATGGGGTGATGGTGACCGGTCATCGCCGCCGAGTATTTGGCGTCCGTGACCCGCTGCGCGCGGGCGTGCTAGTGCTGGATGATGGTGATACGAAAGCGGCCATTGTAACGCTCGACACGATCGGTGCCTGGGACGACATGGTAAAGCTGGCGCGACAGCGCATCGAAAGTCTGGCCGGTGTGCCAGCAGCGAACATTATGGTCACTGCCTCGCACAACCATTCTGGGCCGAGTTTCGACGCCGAGTCGAAATGGGGACGTGAACTGATCGACCGGTTAGGTACGGCGGCGAAGCAAGCGGCGGGCAACATGCGACCGGTGACGATCGGCTATGGCGAAGATCGGATCGGATTCAGCATCAATCGTCGCAAGGTGATCAACGGTCGAGCCGTTGTACGACTCAACGAGGACGGCCCGAACGATCAACGCGTCAAAGTGCTGCGTTTTGACGATGGCAGCTCACTGACGCCGTTGGCCGTCGTCATGCATGCAGTCTGTCACCCATGTTTCTTCACGTGGGGCGACAAGGGTTCATCACCGTATCCAAACGGCTACCCGAAGATGAGCGCGGACTTTCCCGGCGAAGCGCAGTCGTTCGTCGAGATGTGTTACGGACAAAAGACGAGTACTTTGTTCTTGCAGGGATGTGCGGGAGATATCCGTCCCAACCTGCCGGGATATCCATATCGCTGCGCAGACGAAGCCGACATTCAATGGGCGGGACGCGACTTGGGCAGTGCCGTTGTGCGGACACTCGCTCGCAGTGTGACACGTGAGGAGTTACGCGAGCGACCGTCGTACTACGCGATCCGCGTCGCTAGTTCGATCGTGTCGCTGCCAGGTAAAGAACAGCGGATCGCCGCAGAGTTACAGGCGATGAAGATCGGTCCGTACTTGTTGCTGACGATGCCGGGCGAACCGATGGTCGAGTACGGTTTCAAGCTAGAAAAGGCGATTGCAGATCGAGCCGTTCCGATCATCGTGGGCTACGCGAACGGCAACCTCGGCTACATCGCGACGCAGGATGCTTACGCCGTCGGCGGATACGAACCGAATACGTCGAAGCTCGCACCGGAAGCTGAAGCGATCATTTTGAGTGAGTTAAGCCAGCTCGCTGATCGCGTTGTGGGCGACGTGTTCGAGTCGTTTTCAAAGCATCCTAAAGACGTCAAACGCCGCGAAGAGCTGGAGAAAGCACGCACTCCCAAATCGACACTACGGACTCAATGAATCATGACCACTTCAGACGACCAAGCACGACGCGACTATTGGGCCGAGCAAATGCAGCTTGGCTACGACCTGATCGGGAAAGTATTACCGTTCGAAGTGCGTGAATGCGGTGAAGGTTTCGCGTCGATACCGGATGCCGCGGAAGCAGCCGGCGTTGAGATGACGTTCTCCGACTCCAAGATCGCTGGTGATCTGGAACGCGTATTCTTCATTCGCGAGGGACTTGCAAATGCCCTGATGACCATCGGTCGCGAGATGAATGAACGTGGATGGATGTTGAAAATCGAAGACGGCTACCGTTCAATGGAAATGCAGAGTCAACTAGTGCGCAAGCCCGACGTGTTCGACTCGATTCTTAGAAAGTGCATCTGGGAGAATGGTGGCCAGCTTCCGCCCATCGAGTTGGTCTTTCGCCGTGCGATCGTGTTGATCGCAAACATTCCCAAGATCGGCACGCACATGTCCGGGTCTGCCGTCGACATCTCCGTGTTTCGACGCGATGACGGCAGCGAGGTTTGGCGCGGCAAGCCCTATCTGGAAATGAGCGAGCGGACACCGATGCGGTCGCCGTTTATCGAGCCGGATGATCTGCGGAATCGACTGGATATCACGGAGATGATGGAAGCACACGGCTTCATCCACTTTCCGTATGAGTTTTGGCACTACAACCAAGGCGACTCGATGGGTCATATCCTTAGCAAGCAGCCAGGACCGGCACGCTATGGCCCTGTTCATTGGGACTCGCAGACCAACGAGGTCACGCCCTACGAAGATCCTGTCAGTCCGCTCAACCCAATGGACGTGATTGAACGCGAAGTCGCGGCGGCGATGCAGCGCGCCGGCCAACAACCGGGATAACGTGCGCAAGGCCAGAACCTAGTCGAAACGAAGTGAAAACACATCTGCGTTCTTTGCTACGAAACGCAGTTGAAGTACGCCCTGAGTGAAATCGGGTTCTTGTTCCCAAGCGACCTCTGCATCCACGTCGTCACCGGTAAGTGGCTTCGACTTGCCAATCGCGTCCCCCGCTTCGTTCAGAGCAACAATCGATAACGCGCCGCCCCCGCGGACCACATAGTTTAAAAGCAATCGCCCGCCCTCGTATCGCAGCGGCTTGGTCGTCACTTGGCCGCCCGCAGCGCCAGCACGCAATGCCACGAATCCGTCGACCCGGTAGACGAATCGTCGGACGCGACCGGGCGTACGTTCGTAATAGTTCTCCGTGCCATAGACCGAGATCTCCTTTGGTTTGCCTGGCAACTGGAACATCCCCCAGGCCATGTAGTTGCTGCGGTTGTGGTTGCGGTCTTTTGGTGCCGTTCGCGGAATCACGGCTTCGGCGTAGCGATGGAACTTCTGCCCGTTGCGGCTCGTCATCAGAATCGGTTCAACCTGCTGGCTCTTCGGTTCGTAGCGCGTCGGAAAACCGATGAATAGGTGTGGCGCACGGAAGTACTTTTGAATGGCATTGGTGTAAAGATGCTCGTTCGGCGCGCCTTCGGTATAGGTCAGGTCAGCTTCATTTTCCCAGGTGATGAAATCTTTGGAAGTGGCAGTACGAATCGCTCGCACCCCGTCACCGAAGTAACGCCAATAGGCGCGATACTCGTTGCGATCCGTGTCCCAGAAGGCGAGGTTCTGTGAATCGAACGCGCCGTTTGTGATAACTGGCTTCGCCTGAGTCAGTTTCCAATGCTTACAGTCGGGCGATTGAAACGGCAGCAAGCCGCCACGACCGCCGCCAAACGCCTTGTATCGCGAAGCGGCTGGTGCAGCCGGGTTGTCGTCGCGGAATGCGGTGAAATTGTGCGTGCCGGGCGTTAGCCAGACAATGTTGTTTTCCTTCGATCCGTTCCACTCCTGCAAACCGAGGATTGGTTTCGTCCAGTGGATGCCATCTTTGCTTTCGGCGTAGCAGGTGACTTCCTTATGTGCCGCCTTCATTTGTGCGTCGTGTTGCCAGCCGCGATAGATCATGCGATACGTGTCGCCGTCCTGAAAGTAAGTGTAGTAACCGCTAGTGTTTCCTTCCCATGGTTCGTCGGCCACGAATACGACTTCTTGCGGCTCAGGCTTCAACATCTGTTGATGAACGTCGCCCTCGACGCTCTCGATCAAGTGATCGTCAACGAACAACTCCAATCGGTTGCCAATGTTGATTGCTTCGGCACAGAACCCTGGCGTGATGGTACAGATCGCCGACAGCAATACCGCAGCCGACGTTTTCAAGAACTGCTGGTCGAAAATCATAGCTTTGGATTCCTAGGGAACGGGACGCGCGCGGTCAAACGTCTTGATGAACCTTTACGTCGCAGTCTTCTCCGACGTCTTCTCCTCGCTCGGCGGCTGGGCGGTCATGCGATAGAGCCGCACATGTCCGTCGGCGTGGGCTACCGCCAGACGTCGATTATCGGAGAGAAGATCTAGTCCGCGCGCTGCACTGGTTAACTTCATCGTGTGAAACGCCTTCTCCTCTTCGGGTTTATGGAACCACAGCTCGCCCTTGCCGCTGCGGTCAGCGATCGCTCCGATGAGGAAGTTGTCGGGATGAAAGCGTACACCCCACGCGACTCCTTTGACGTTGTCATCAGCTGATTTGACTTGTTTGATTTCCTTGCCGCTCTCCCAGTCGAACAAGACAATGATCGGGTCTTGAACGCCGGCGAACGAGTTGGTCACCTTGCTGATTCCCGCACTTGCCCATTGGCTACCGTCGGATTTGAAGTGCAAGTCGCGAGAGCCGCCCATGTCGGCAGCGAACTTGTTGTCGTAGCCTGTCATGATACTCGCATCGATGCTCTGCTTGTGGCCGCCTGATACCAGATCCCAGATGTTGATTCCGCCCATTATATCTTGCGAAACCAAATGCTTGCCGCCGGGATGAAAGTCGACGCCGTACACGTGTCGCGGATGACCTGCAAATTCCTGCACGAGCTTACCGTCGGCGAGGTTCCATACTTTGACCAACAGGTCGTTTCCGCACGTGGCTAAATACTTTCCATCAGGACTCACACGAACAAAACGCGCCGAACCCTGGTGTGCGTGAATCGTTTGTAGCGGCGTTGGGTCAGCCTGGGACGTATCCCAGACGTTGATGACCCCGCCCCAGCAAGCCGTAAACATACGATTGCCATCTGCGGAGAAGTCGATCGAACGAACCCAGCTTTTGTGGCTTTTGAACGTTCGCCGATCGCCACTTTCGAGGTCCCACAGTTGGACATCGAGATCTTCGGCACCGGCCGCTGCAAATCGATCCGTCGGATCGACACGGATGGTCGTCAGAGCAATCTCATGCTTGAACTCAGCGATCTGATGTGTCTGTGTCGGATCGATCGCGTTGAGGTCGATAGTGGCTTCGTTCGGTGCATCGGTGGTCATACCAGCAACTCCTTAATCGATTCGGCCGACGGATCACCAATCGGAATCGAGCGTCCCGGCATGTCGTGGTCCGCAGTTGAATCGAGCCCGACCGCTTGCAAATAGGTGTGAAACAGATGGCCTGCATCAACTTCACGATCGGCGACAGCAGTACCCGTGTCATTCGTCTTACCGATCACGGCACCGGGTTGAATGCCGCAGCCGCCAAGTGCAACCGACCAAGCCGTTCCCCAGTGATCGCGGCCGTAACGCACATTCACTTTCGGCGTGCGACCAAACTCCGAATAGATTACGACCAAAGTGCTCTCCAACATGCCTCGGGCCTTCAAGTCGTCGAGCAACATACAGAACGGCTTGTCGAACTCGCCGAGTTGCTCGAGATGGAAGTTGAAATTCTCGGCATGCGAATCGTAACCATGGTGAGTTACTTTGACGCAAGCGGCACCGTTCTCCAAAAGGTTTCGTGCCAGCAGGCAGTAGCGTCCGAAGTCGTGCGTTCCGTAACGATCGAGGTCCTGTTTCGACGCCCGGCCTTCGAACATTTCCTTGCGACTCATCAGCTTCGCAGCCTGTTGGTACGAAGCGTCATAGGCTTCGGTCAGAGCTTTCGAACGTCGCTCGACGAAGCGCTGATTGAACTGAAGTCGAAGTTGATCACGGCCGGCGTCGGCCAAAGCATCAACGCCTTCGGGCGGGGCGAGGTTGCCTGGCGGTTTGACTCCTTCAAGTTTCAGTTGGCCGTGCCTCGCACCAAGAAACGCCGCACCACCCGCGACGTCGGTAATGCCGCGAGTGGAAACGTGAACGTAGCCGGGCAGCTGGCTGTCCGCTGGCGTCAAGTATTTCGAAGCGACCGCGCCGACGTACGGAAAGTCTCCGACGCGGCGTCCCTTCTCCATAAACTGGCGACCTTGCTCATGATCGTTGCTCTTGATGTTGATACTTCGCACGATCGAAAGGTTATGCATCCGTTGAGCGATGTTCGGCAGCAGCTCAGAAATATGAATGCCGGGGACTGAGGTTGGAATTGCCTGAAACGGTCCTCCGTGTACGGTGCCAGGCTTCGGGTCCCACGACTCCAGCTGGCTCACACCACCTTGCAGGAAGACTTGCAAGATACGTTTCTCTTGGCGCTTGAGTTGGACCGCCTGTGCGTGATGTCCAAGCACGCCCATCCCAATGGCACCGGCAGCAGCGCCACCAAGAAACTGGCGTCGAGCCATCACATGTTCGAGTGGATTACAACCTTGGTTTCTTCGCATCGTCTTTCCCTCAATGTCGTTGTTCTATCGGCGAAAGAGTGCGTTCTGTTCGCGGAGCGAACAACGACTATCAATGATTGAATCGGAACTCAGCAGACGAAAGAGCAGCCCATACAAGCTGCTCGATGGCCGCGTCCCGGTTCTCTTTGTACTCTTCTAAAAACATTGTTACCTGTTGAACTTCCTCGGCGTTCGGTGGTCGCGAGAACACCGAAAAATAAAACTCGTCGACCAATTGAGGGCCATCGAGCGTCGCGAGGTGAGCTGTAAGCCGCTGGCCGCTTGGTTCCAGCCAATTTTGCAGCTCCGCTCCATTCCGCAAGAATAACGCTTGATTTGCCGACGCGTCAAATTGCGAGGTCTGAATCCCCGCGACACCGAAGAAGCCGACGAAGGTGTCAACGTGGCTCTTGAGCGAGTCGTGCAATGCCTCCTCCTGCCAAAGCAGGTCCTCGATTTGTGCCGGATCGTTCTCCGCGTCGGCCAAAAGATACTGCGTCTTCAGATCGTCAAGCGTTGCATCCGTCAACGAAGTGGCTTGCATCATCGACCACGCGAGTTGTTCGGGCGTCAACGGCTTTAGTAACGCCACCGCGAAACGGTCGTCAGCTAAGTTCTCAGCTCCAACCTTGTATAGGCTGCTTCGCTGATACGTCTTCGTCAGGGCCAATTCTCGAAGTAGGTAGCGCACGTCGTAGTTGTGTTCGTGAAATTCTTCGGCCAACAGATCGAGCAACGCGGGATGCGAAGGCGGATTCCCCGAATGCGACATATCAACCGGCTCGACGATTCCGCGGCCCATCATCATCGCCCACAATCGATTGACGATGTTCCGACGAAACGCAACGTTCGATGAATCCGTCATGGCCAATGCCAATTGCAATCGCCGGCTGTACACAGGGACCGAGCGAACCTTCTTGTCTGGCTTGACGGTATAGGGTTCGTCCGCGAGAGGCGGATCTTCGATCGGCGGCAACTCCAGCACTCGCGGCGCGGTCTCGTCGGACTCGCTCGTAAAGACCGACGTAAACTTGACCGTTCCGTCCGCCTTCTCGCCGATCGAGGCTTGCTTCGATTCAGGGTCAGTGAATAAGTAGCTGCGATTCAGAAACGCAGCCAGTCCGTGGTAATGGCGTTGGAGATAGTCGTCGATGTTGGGATGATCATGACATTGGGCACATTGCAAATCACGTCCGAGGAAGATCCGCCCCAGGTCGCGCGTCATGGCGTCGGTTTTGAGTTCGCGATCCAGCAGGAACTTGGCGGCCGGTCGTGATTGTTCGTCGCTGCCATCAGCGGTCAGCATTTCGGCCACGAGTTCGTCCCACGGTTTACCCTCGGCAAAGGATTGCCGGAGGAAGTTTCGCCATTGGTCTGCTTTGATGTGTTTGTCAGGCCGCCGTTCCATCAACATCGTGTCAAACGCATATTGCATTCGCCGCGCGTGGTGGGGTGAGCCGAGCAACTGGTCGATCAGCTTGGCACGCTTGTCAGGCGATCCGTCTGCTAAAAACTGTCGCGCCTGCTCGGCACTAGGAATCGTGCCAGCCAGATCAAGGTAGAGTCGTCGAGCGAATGCTGCGTCGCCAGCGTCGTCGGCCGCTAGGTTTTCGAACTCAGTGAGTCCCGCGCCGATCGCGACGTCGATCCGCTGGTGGAGCGGAGATTCAGCACCCCATGAACTCGCAGCGGACAGCGAGATTACGGTAGCACAGCACAGTGTATTCAAAGAGCGTTGCAACTTTGAAGAATGGGCCTTCCAGGAATCAACGGGAGTCATGGGGCAGACCAAGCGGGGCGGGGTTCATTTAGCGGGCAAGTGTCTACGCCTCAGTCTATCCGACAATCGATGACGACACCAACTGAATCTCCCGTCAGCGGAACGTAAGTGGTTACTCTACTGATCTTAAGACATGTTATCCTAAGACGTAATCACTCAAAGACCGAGGTGTTCGAGCAATCGTCGATAGCTCTCATGACGCGACTTGTATCGGGCGACTCGCTTCGCGCGTACGCCGCTTTGTTCCGGATCCAAGGGGCGAGAAACACCCATCATCGCGCCCGCGTCGAATCCGCCGGAATGCGTGATCGAGGGGATACTGGCAACGCCGAGCCGTTGCAGCTTCGGCGACATGTGACAATCTGCACATTGTTGAAACAGGACTTTCTTTCCGTCAAAGCCCCAGTCGGGGGCGGTCGCCTTCAGGCCGCCGATGGCCACTCGATATTGCAGTTCGTCTTCTGGCTCGCGTTCCAGGCCGCCTGACTTCAGCCTATCGAACAATAAATGCCGCTTCATTCGGTAGTCAAGCACGTTGATTCCGACTCCCGTGTTCGTTGTCGGCTCACTCGATCCGTCGAGGTTGCGGAAGACTCGAAACTGAAACGATTCCACGATGCGAGTCGGAACCGGGCGCAATTGCTCGTCCATCGACATCATCAGTTGTAGCAGAACGACTTCCGTACCAACCGGAATCTGCGGCGCGGTTGTAGGTGGTGGGATAAATCCGAACTGCGCGGCCCGCTTCCAGTCGATCGCCTTTTCTTCGATTTCTTTTAGATAGTCGACGACCTGCTGTCGACCTTCCGGAAAGCGATAGAAAATGCGGTAATGCGAACGGCCCTGCAGCGACCTCGCGTGGAGCGAGATGAAACGATCCATAATGTCTTCGTGCATCTTAGGATAATAGAAGTCGATTTCGACCCACTCGTCCGGCTCGGTGAGCAGCCCACGCGGCAAGTAATCGACCGCGGAATCGAAGTTGTGATCTGACACAAACTCGCCTGAATTGATCGCCAGAGGATACGTGTCAGGTAGTTGCTCGAACTCGCGTTGCGTCAACTTCAATTGCTCAATACACCGTGCGATCTTTCCACACAACGTATCGCGTCGCAACCGAGTTTGTAGATCACTAATGCGTCTGATGTTCAAATCGATGAGATGGTCATAGACGGCCCACAGATCATGTTGAAAGACAGCTCGCTTCAAGGGCTCCTTGATTAGTTTCGAGCCGTCCGCCTTCAGGAACTCGTCAAGCAGCGGGTTGACTTTCCGTGAGACGGCTTCACTCGACCAGTACGTCGTCTTGCCCCATGCCAAGAACTCGATCACATCGCCACCTTCGTAGCGGACCGTCTCCGGTTGTTCTTCAGTCGCAGGAAGCGCTCGCGGACGAATATAGAAGGCGGCAAACAGCCCGTTCCACAAGTGCTGTGGATCAGCATCGTAGATCGGCAAGGGTGTGTCGCTCTTTAGCGTTCCTCGCAGAATTCCGTCGTGATGAAAGTACGTACTGAGATCGCCAGCGAATACAGAGGATTTCCCCGCCATCACCGCAGCAATCATCATCAATCCAACAGTTACGATGCGACGCATTGCAGTGGACCTTCCGTTCATTTCGCGTTGTGTATCGGAGTCGTCTTCAATCTTAGCAGCGGTGTAAGTCAGGCGGCGTTTACTTTCGACGTGCGATAGAAAGACAGTTTAGTCGATATGCGCCACGAAATGGCGCCGTTGCCAGGCGATCATGTGGCGAACGACCTGGTTTTCAGGGTAAGATTTGAACCAGAGCGATGATCGACGAGTGCAAGAGAAATTGTTTATGAACTCTAGACGCGATTTCTTCGGACCATCACCGTCCGTCTCTCGAATCGGGCTCGCCCTAATCGTTTTCGGCTCGGTGGCGGCGTACTCGCCGACGCACGCCGACGATAGCACCGGATCACTGGACGCACTGGCGAACCAAAGTGTGGTCGCGTTTGATGCGTTCGACTACTCACTCGGCACGATGCGAGGAGCGGACGGTGGAGTTGGCTGGAAGCAGTCGTGGCGGTGGTCCCGCGTTGCACCTGCGGTCGTGGCTGCACAACCTTCGACATCCCCGAACGCGTTGCAGCGGAGTCTCTTGATTCAGGGGACCGGTACACGTAACAACCCGCTGCGGCGAGAACTGAGGGAGCCGCTCACGCGAAAGGAAGTCTTCGTTCGCTTCGACTTGCATTATCGAGACGTTCCAGTGAACAATCCGACGAAGATTGATCCGGAGTTCTTTGTTCTGTGGTTGGACCGACTGGACGGTGGTGATCGAGCGACCCACGCGTCGAATGTTCCGAACATCGGAGTGCATCTCGCGGACCGAGGACCCAAGAAGGGGAAGAATGTCTTCATGGTTCGTATCGGTCCCGCGCATACCGCGTGGAGCAAGATTGAACTTCAAGCGAATCGGACCTATCAAGTCGTGGGTCGCCTCTCCAAATCCGGCGACGGCGCAAGGGCGGATTACGATCGATTCGATCTGTGGGTCGATCCAATGCCCGTGGACATCGGATCTCCGGCGGCCACCGTTTCTGGCGCGCAGAGCATCGGCATCATTCAATGGATCGGCTTTGCTACCGGTCTGAAGACTGAGCCAACCGATCGGATTCACGTCACGAATTTGATCCTTGGTAAAACATGGCAAAGTGTTGTGCATACCTCTGCTACGTTAATCGCCGCAAAAGACAGTCCAGATCACGACGGAGTTGTCTGGGACAAGCCGGTTGATTTCAAACGAGATGTCTATCCCCTACTGAAGTCCCGTTGCTTTGAATGTCATTCGGGAGAGAAGCCGGAATCCGGCTATCGGCTCGACGTGCATCGAGAGCTTCTGGGGTACAGCAGCGGCGAGGTGCTTGCCGAACCCGGTCGCAGTCGGGCGAGCCGGTTGGTCGAGGTGATCAGCGCGAAGTCTGACGAACACCGGATGCCGCCCGATGGTGCTGAGCCGCTGGCCGGCGAACAGATTGCGATGCTGCGAGCGTGGATCGATCAGGGTCTGAAATGGGATGATAAACTCCTGCCGCCACTGAAGGTCGAATCCGACCATTGGGCATTTCGACCGATTCCACGCGCCGAGGTTCCGGTGATCAACAACGTCGAGTGGGCGCGGACTCCGGTCGACACCTTCATTGCCAAGGCGCACGCCAAGGCCGGACTGCAACACGCCGAGCAGGCAACACCAAACACATTGGTTCGGCGATTGTATCTCGATCTGATCGGGTTGCCGCCCACGCCAAAAGAAGTCGACGCGTTCGTGAAGGACGACTCACTGGAAGCCTACGAGCATCTCGTCGAACGGCTTCTTGATTCACCACACTATGGCGAGCGTTGGGGCCGCTATTGGTTAGACCTAGCGCGATGGGCGGAGAGCCAAGGTTATCAGCATGACTTTGTGCGACCGTACGCGTGGCGGTATCGCGATTATGTCATCAACAGCTTCAACAAGGACAAGCCCTACGATCGGTTTCTAAAAGAACAGCTCGCGGGCGACGAACTGCAACCGTATTCAGACGACAATCTGGTCGCGACGGGATTTTTAGGAGCGGCTCGCATCAGCGGTAATCAAGAAGACGACGGCATTCAGCGGAACGACGTGCTGGTTGATATCGTCAATGCGACTGGGAGCGTGATGCTGGGACTGACGCTTGAATGCGCTCAATGCCATAACCACAAGTTCGATCCCGTTAGCCAGCGAGACTACTACCGACTGCAAGCTTTCTTCGTCAAAGGACAGCTTGGAAATCTGTCGCTACGGGAAAGCGGCGTGTCCAACCCCACGGATCTTGAGCGATGGATTCCAAAGCCAGCCCATGATTATTACGCGAAGGAAGTTAAATCACTGGCCAAAAAGCGATTGTTCGCGCCGACGGAGAAGCCGCACACCTGGGGCTATCTCTCCGCTGAAACGGGAGACCCGGGCATCGAGCGATACCCGGTCGTGAATCGCCGACCGATCCCCTGGCGACCGATGGTGTTAAAAGACGCGGAAGCCCGAATGCTAGTTCGGGGTGACGTGTCGAATCCAGGCCCACAAGTGCGAGCGGGCTGGCCGGAGGTTTTGGGAGCAACACCGAGTTCACTCGGCGAGAGGTCACGCTCGGCACTCGCCGACTGGATGGCTAATCCCTACAACCCGCTTGTGTCTCGAGTTTGGGTCAATCGACTGTGGCAGTATCACTTTGGTCGGGGCATCGTCGAAACGGCAAGCGACTTTGGCGTCGAAGGCGCCGAGCCGACGCACCCGGAGCTACTTGATTGGCTGGCGACGCAGTTGATCGACAACGGTTGGAGCACGAAACACATTCATCGTCAGATCGTTTTGTCCAGCACTTATCGACAAGCACGCAAACACAACGAAGCCAATGCAGTGATCGACCCCAACAACAAATTGTACTGGCGCTGGCCGCGCCGCCGCTTGGCAGCCGAATCCATCCGCGACTCTGTATTGGTCGCTACAGGCGAACTGGATCGGTCGTTAGGCGGCGTCAGCATTCCTCCAGAGACGGAAGAACGAAACCTTCGTCGGACAATCTATTTGTTCCAGCAACGGAGTGCCATGCCGTCAGTGATGGAGATGTTCGACGCACCAACGGGAATCGCCAGTTGCTCGCGACGTTCGGTTTCAACCGTCGCTCTGCAACCGCTATTCATGCTGAACAGCAAGTTCATGGCGCGACGTGCGACCGCCCTCGCGAAGTCGGTTATGGAAGTCGCCGGTAACGAGATGGACCGTCAAATTACAGTCGCCTTCCAACGCACGCTATCGCGCGAACCGGAATTGGATGAGCTGGCAATTGCGAGAACGATCCTCGGCTCCGAAAACGAAGACAGCCCGTCGAGCAGTCGCCTCATGCAGCTTTGCCATGCTCTATTGAATCTGAATGAATTCGTCTATATCCCGTAATTGTGAACCGACAGATATGCTGATTAACCGCCGAGCCATGCTACAGGAAAGTGCTCTGGGTTTTGGCTCCCTAGCGCTAACTTCGATGCTCTGCGATGAAGCCCATGCGAAAGAGCGCGCGTCGCTCGATCGTTCACAGCTACATCACCGGCCCACGGCTAAGAGCATCATTTTTCTGTTCATGTCTGGAGGGCCGGGCCAGACTGACACGTTCGATCCGAAGCCAGCGCTCTCGAAGTTGGACGGACAACGCGTTCCCGATTCGATTGCTGCGACCGTTCCGAGTATTCCCCGCTCGGGTGTCGACTCGAAACTGTTCGGATCGCCATTCTCTTTCGATTCGTACGGCGCGAGTGGTATTCCCGTCTCTAGCCTGTTCCCGCACACGGCGAAGATGGTCGACGATTTATGTGTCGTGCGATCGTTGAACCATCGCGTTCCGGTTCATGGTCCTGGCGAATGCATCGCGTTGACAGGGACGGGCGTCGGTGATCGGCCAAGCATGGGCGCGTGGATGAACTACGGATTGGGGAGCGAGTCGGAGGATCTCCCAGGCTTTATGGTGTTCCTGTCAAACGTCACCGGCCCGCCACCTCAGTTGCCTGGCTGGGGCGCGGGATTTCTGCCGGCTCGATATCAGGGAACGCTTGTCGATGGCAACAAGGGCGTACCGTACACCGAGATGCCGGGCGGCTACACGGAATCGAACCGACGCCGGCAACTCGACTTCATCAACGAAATGAATCGGCGGCACTTGCAGCGGTTGGGCCCCGATTCGGAACTTGAAGCGAGGATCTCATCTTACGAACTTGGCTACCGGATGCAGGCGTCGGCTCCAGAGGTCTTTGATCTGTCGAAGGAATCTGCCCAGATACACGAGTTGTATGGGCTCGACCAAAAGGAGACCTCCGAATTCGGAACACACTGTTTGCTTGCGCGGCGATTGGTCGAACGCGGCGTGCGTTGCATTCAACTCCGCAACGGCGGCTGGGACGCTCACTCCAGTCTCAAGTCGAATCATCTGAACGGCGGAAAGAGCACAGATCAGCCAATCGCAGCATTGCTCGGCGATCTCAAGCAACGAGGGTTGCTAGAAACGACGCTCGTTGTGTGGGGCGGAGAATTCGGTCGGACTCCGACGATCGAAGGAACGAGAACTGGCGCCAGCCGAGGCAGAGATCATTCGCCAGCCGGTTACACGATGTGGCTTGCCGGTGGTGGCGTGAAAGGCGGACGAATCATTGGTGCCACTGACGAACTTGGTTATGTTCCCATGGAGCGACCGCTCACACCGGCCGACATGCATGCGACGTTGCTGCACGCTCTAGGCATCGACCAGCATCGGCTGTCTTTCAATCACAACAATCGTGAGGAAATCGCGACTGTATTTGGTGGGGAAGTCATTCAAGATGTCTTCGGGTAGAAAATCGGAATGATATCTTTTCTACAGAACTCTGAAAGCAGTCAGCCATGAGGATCAGCCAGCTCTTCATTTTGGAAGTCGCGATTGCGGTGACGCTGTCGCTCCTAACGGGCGATGCATCTAGTCACGCCGAAGCGTTGCCGCCGGAAGTCGAAGCAAAAATCGAGCGACTTGTGTTGAAGCTAGTCGATCAGACCGGCGCTCCAGGTCTTTCGGTTGCCGTCGCCAGAAACAATCAGCTTTGCTACGAGAAAGGATTCGGTCTGGCCGACATCGAACATCAAGTGCCAGTAACGCCGGAGACACGCTTTCGCACCGCTTCGATCGCAAAATCCATGACGGCAGTGGTTGTGATGTCGCTCGTGGAAGACGGAGCGATCGCTTTGGATACCGAAGTTCAGCACTACTGCCGCGAGTATCCAACCAAGCGCTGGCCAGTGACAACTCGGCAGTTGCTAGGTCACCTCGGCGGCGTTCGTCATTACAAGAATGGAGCTGAGACGAAATCGACTCGGCATTTCTTCAGTCTCAAATCGGCTTTAAGCACTTTCGCCGTTGATCCGCTGCGGCACGAACCGGGGACGAAGTATCTGTACAGCACCTTCGGATACAACCTGCTGGGTTCGGTTGCCGAAGGCGCGAGCGATCGAACGTTTATGGATTTACTCGAACAAAACGTCTTCCGACCGGCTGGCATGAATTACACAGTCGCCGATGATCAGTTTGCTCTGATCGCGGGTAGAACCAGCGGCTATTTGCGTGCGACGGGCTCGTTGTTGAAGGATCTTCCTGCCGGTCACAAATTGCAGGAAGGCAAGATCTATAACGCTTCGCTACATGACACGAGCATGAAGATCCCAGGCGGCGGATTGCTTTCCACAGCTCCCGACTTGGTTCGATTCGCCATCGCCGCGAATTCGGGGAAACTGCTCAAGGCAGAAACGCTGGAGCAGATGTGGACAACGCAGCAGACGACCGCCGGAAAGAAGACAGGATATGGTCTTGGATGGCAAGTTGGCATGCGTTCCGGGCGCAAAGTTGTGTCGCATGGCGGCGGTCAAGCGGGAACATCCACGATCCTACTGCTCGTCCCCGAGACTGGCACTAGCGTCGCGATTATGTGCAATCTTCAGGGAGCCGGCCTCCGCAACACGGCGGCAGCGATCGCCGATGTCGTTCAACCACCCAAGGCTCCGCTGGACTACTCGAAGGCGATAGAAAAACTTCGATCAGCGATTGGGCACGAAGTTGATCAAAAGCAACTACCCGCACTGTCCATCGCGTTGGTGGATGAAGATCGCGTCGTTTGGGCGGAGGGGTTCGGCCATCAGGATACTGATGGGAAGGTAGCTGCAACCGCAGAAACTGTCTATCGCGTTGGTTCCGTGTCCAAGCTGTTTACGGACATCGCCGTGCTGCAACTGGTTGAAGCAGGAAAGCTCGACCTGGACGCGCCAGTTCAAACTTACCTCCCAGACTTTAAGCCAAAGAACCCCTACGAAGTTCCACTGACGCTGCAACAGATGATGTCGCATCGGTCTGGTCTTGTGCGAGAGTCGCCGGTGGGCAACTACTTCGATCCAGAAGAACCGACGCTGGCGGCCACCGTGGCGAGCTTGAACGAAACGTCATTGGTCTATAAACCAGAAACAAAGACCAAATACTCTAACGCCGCGATCGCCGTTGTTGGTGCGGTACTTGAGAAGCAACTTGACAGATCCCACCCAGAGCGTGTTCGGCAAACAATTCTTACTCCGCTGAAAATGCACGGTAGTAGCTTTGTTGTCACGCCCGCCGCGAAATCGACACTGGCTACGGGTTGGATGCGGACGTATGACGGCAGACGGTTTGAAGCCCCAACTTTCCTACTGGGCACCGGACCGGCGGGCAATCTGTATTCGAGTGTCATTGATCTGTCGAGGTTTCTGACTTGCCTTTTCGACGACGGGAAGACGGACGGCGGTCAGATACTCAAGCCCGAAACACTCGATTTAATGACAACACCCATCAAGGACGCTGACGGCAAGTCGCAGGGATTCGGACTCGGCTTTCATATCCAGGAGCTTGACGGTCACACAAAGATTGGTCACGGCGGTGCCGTGTACGGATTTTCGACGCAGTTAGAAGCACTTCCGGAACGCAAGCTGGGTGTCGCTGCCGCATCCTCGCTCGATGGCACGAACGGAGTCGTGCGGCGACTAGCGGATTACGCGTTGCGATTGATGATCGCCGCGCAAGACGGCAAGCCCTTACCGACTTACCGCACAACCGGGGCTATACCACCTGAACGCGTAAGCGAGCTGATCGGAACCTTTCGCGAAGTCGACGGCGATCGATTCGCTCGCATCACGGAGCTGAACGGTGACGTGTTCATGCAACGAGGCACGTTCCAATACCAACTGCGTGCCGCGACGGATGACGGCAGCATCATCACTGACGATGAGATTGGCTTTGGGACCAAAGTGAAGCTTCAAGACAACGACCGGCTCGTTGTCGAAGACACAATGTTTCAGCGCGCCGAAGATAGACCGCCAGTCAACATTGCTGATCGTTGGAAAGGATTGATCGGCGAATACGGCTGGGACCACAACACGCTATATATCTTGGAAGATGCTGGGCAGCTTTACGCGCTGATCGAGTGGTTTTACTACTATCCTTTGAAGGAAGTTAGTGAGAACGTATTCGAATTCCCTGATTACGGCCTGTATCATGGCGAACGCCTGACGTTCACTCGCAACGCAACAGGCGTCGCCACGGAAGTCAACGCCGCCGAGGTGAATTTCGTTCGTCGCGAAGTCGGCACAAAAGACGGTGGTACTTTCAAAATCACGCCGGTCAGACCAATCGATGATCTCCGCGCTAGTGCTCTTGCTGCGTCGCCGCCACCCGAACAAGGTGATTTTCGCGAAACTGAGCTGGTGGAACTTGTGTCACTCGATCCAACGATCAAGCTCGACATTCGATACGCGACTACGAATAATTTCACCGGAGCGGTCTTTTACAAACAACCTCGCGCCTTGATGCAGCGACCGGCCGCAGAAGCCGTGGTGCGAGCGAACAAGCGACTGCAAGAGCGAGGTCTTGGTCTGCTGATTCACGACGCCTATCGCCCTTGGCACGTCACGAAAATGTTCTGGGATGCGACGCCGACCGAATTGAAAGACTTCGTTGCCAACCCAGCGAACGGATCTCGACACAACCGCGGGTGTGCGGTTGACCTGACGTTGTACGACTTGCAGTCTGGTGAGCCAATTCAAATGGTCGCGGGCTACGACGAATTCTCACCACGTTCCTTCCCCTTGTATCCCGGCGGAACGAGTCAGCAGTGTTGGTATCGCGAGTTACTCCGCCGCGCAATGGAAGCGGAAGGATTCACGATCTACGAATACGAATGGTGGCACTTCGACTTCAAGGACTGGAAGAAGTACCGTATCGGTAACCTCGCTTTTGAGGAGTTCCCGAAGAAGTAATGCTGCACGCAGGTTCCCATCGGTCAGATTCCCAATTCGGCGAGCACGGACCGCCGACCGACGGATAGAGTCGGGGGTGAAATTGCATTTAGTCTGTCGCGCATCTGCTTCTACACGATGTATCGGCGAATCATGAATGGACAAGGCAATCCGAATCGACTGACACCAAGAAGTCGTACAAGTCCGCAACCGGGTCGAAATCTTTGTTCTTTCCGATCAAAGTCTCGGTGTTCGTGGAAATCGTCGCACCCGCAGTATTCCGTATTGCAAACGCGGCACTCCGGCCACCAACCAGATTCGGTCGTGCGGGACAATGGACACCGAAAGCCGGGGCAGTAGCGGCGATACGTCCCTCGCGAACGTGCCACCGAGCAGGATGCAGCGGAGTGCCTCACAATGGTGGCAAGTATCGTTCGGAAACCAGTCTGCGACGGCTAAACTTGTGATGTCTTGCATCGGCGGACCTAGCACAGGAGCCAAAAGAATCCTGTCCAGAATCGCGAAGTGACCTTACGGGCCTTGCCGGTGATGAATCTGTTGACAAGATCCATCTACGCAAGCGAGGCTTTTTTGCATATGTCATTTTGGCTCAGCGACTTGCGAAAGAACTAAGTGCCATTCGAGTTGTCATCCTGTGCGAGCAGCAGGAAAGCGATTGCGCGCACCGGACGCGCCTTCCGGTATACTCCGAGGCAATCAATAGTTCAGCGGCGGGTCGACGCGCGATTGCTCGAATCCTGCATACGCTGGCTATGTGTGAAGGTGAATGGAAGTCGATATTGAATCCGTCCGCAATCTGAACGACCCCCGACCAGCGCGGAAGAACTACACCAATGACAAGCCAGAAATTGCGAAACTACTTCTGCCATCACACAATGAATGGCGGAGAGAATGGTGACGGAACTGCTGTGCCACCGAGATACCTAGACTCTGCGAAAGAAGTAGTCGAGAACTCGCTGGACAGGAATATGCTGCCTAATTCATTCCGACACGACATTTGACGATAGCTCGCTGGAGAGTAGTTATGACGACTAACAACGATCCATTGGCCACCACAAAAGCTGAACTTCTCGAACTCGAACTCGAACTGACGCAACGCCTGGAAGAGATGGATCGCTCGGACAGCCGTCCGAAGATGGACAGTGCGGTCGGTCGTCTTACTTTTATGGACGAGTACCAACAGCATCAGATGGCTGAACACGGTCGTCGGAACGTTGAGTCTCAACTTGGACGCGTACATGCAGCGCTGGCGCGGGTCGGGGACGGCACGTACGGGAAGTGTGCCCGTTGCGGCGTTGACATTCCGCCAGAGCGATTGGAATTTATGCCCGAGGCGTCCCACTGCGTCCAATGCCACAGCCGTGCGTAGCGCTGAGATCGACAACATCCTCCGCCAACACTCAAGACATCATTGTGCGCATAGTTCTAACCGACATTGGATGTGTTTGTGTCATCTAAGACTGCGTTCGGCTTCGTAGACCGAGGCACTTTTGGAACGTCGCCCGCGTGCGACAGAGATTGCATTCCCAGTAGCCCGCGCTTCCAACCGAGGTGCTGTCGTCATGATCGCGCCGCAACCACGCTCGGACCGAACGTGAAACTCCGATCTCGCGCAGTCGTCGTGCGCGAAACGTGCCAGG
>JACKQG010000295.1_pt1 | contig 73450 bp, 49 predicted proteins | sample 8237621 | NCBI WGS metagenome assembly JACKQG01 (sample SAMN15677084, study PRJNA649215) | marine metagenome | biome: marine; feature: Black Sea; material: saline water; isolation source: suspended particulate matter (SPM) from the Black Sea western gyre | collected 2013-06-09/2013-06-10 | depth... | reverse complement strand
CCATGCTGCCGCCCTACGTACGCTGGTACGTGGCCAAAGGCAAAGGCGATGGGCTGAACCGTATCATTCAGATGATTGGCAGCTCCGAAGGTAAGCAGCAGCAGGACTTTCTGGAAGAGACATCCTTGGCTTTGATGGGTCAGCACCGCGTGCCAATGCCCCAGGATTGGCCGAAGATTGCAGACGGACTGTATCAAGAAGACAATTCACGCGTTCGGCGGCTTGCCGAAAGCCTGGGCGCTATGTTTGGGGACCAGTCGCTCTATCCACGAATGCGGCGCGTCCTGGCCGACCGCAAGGCGAACCTGGACGAACGCCAGCACGCGTTTCGCATCCTGTCGCAAGTTTCCGATCCCGAGGCTTTTCCCTTGTTCCTGGCGCTGCTGGACGAGAGCGCATTTCTGTCCGACGCGCTTATGGTGTTGGCCCGCCACGACAAACCCGAAGTTGGCGAGGCGTTGGTCAATCGCTTCACCACGTTTTCAGAGAAAGACCGCACGGCCGCGCTCAACACGCTGACCAGCCGAGAAAGCTGGGCTCATACGCTTCTGGACTCGGTCGCTGACAAACGAATCGAAAAGGAACACCTGTCGGCATACTACGTCCGTCAGTTATCCCAACTCGGCAGCAAGTCAATCGACGAGAAGCTGGCAAAGCAGTGGGGCAAAGTAAAGCAGTCGACCAAGGAGAAGTTGGCGGAAATCACAAAGATGGAGAAAGCGTACCGAGAGGCTCCTCTCTGGGCGTTCAGTGCCGCGGAGGGCAAAGCGCACTTCAAGAAACTCTGTTCCGCATGTCACAAGATCGGCGACGAGGGAACGGACCTCGGCCCCAAGCTCGCCGGATCAGGCCCGAAAGGCGTCCGCTACTTTGCCGAGAACATCGTCGACCCCAACGCAGTGATAGGTTCCGATTATGAGACGTCCAGTGTCATCACAATGGACGGTTTAGTGCTTTCGGGTCTGGTCGAGCAGACTACCGATACGGCCATCACGCTCCAAACGCCGACGAACCCACCCAAGAAGATCGTGGTGGCGCGTGACGAGATCGACCTGATGAAGAAGACCGACCTGTCCCTTATGCCAGAACTACTGCTCAAAGAACTGAACGAACGTCAAGTCATCGAGCTGTTGAAGTATCTCCACTCGATTTGAAGTTCCAGAGGCGAATCGGGCTCAGACGTACAGAATTCAGAATTGGCCGGAAAAGTCTTCGGATTCCTTCGAGCGGTTCGACGGCCAATTCTGAATTCTGTACGTCTGAGCCCTTCCAGCAACGGTCAACGCGATGCCGATTTGCGTTCCAACAAATCCATGTTGTAGATGATGTGCGGCGTCCAACGGAGGTGGGCAATGGAGCCGATGCCGCCTCGGAAAGCCGCGTGCATGGCTCGCAGGGCGATCTGGCCGTATTCCGGGTCGCCACCCAGGCGATGGGCGAAGAAGAGGATCTCGGCTGTCATGTCGTTGTTGCCCGTGTAACCCTTCATGTTGGGGCACGACGTGTAGCGGAAACCGTTGGCCTCGTCCACCCAGAGCTCGTCGACCGCTTGTTTGGCGCCTCCGATAACTGCCTCGGCTACGCGCGGATCGGGAATCTCACGGTAATATTCCTCCAGGCCGTTTGCCAACACGCCCAGCATGAAATTAGCCACGCCGCGGTGACGAGGCATATCGTGGCAGTGGCCCGGGACCATCTGGCGGTGCCAGCCGCCGCCGGGCGTCTGTCGCTCCAATGTCCGTTCGACGATGATTCGCGCCGCGTTCAGATAGTACGGATCATCGGTCGCCCGATACGCCGCCATGGTCAACAGCAAGTGCCAGCCATTCGTGCGGCAATTGCTCCAGTCGTAGTTGTTTAGGTATTGACCATCGTAGTAATCGGCCACCAGCGCCGCGTTCTCCGCGGCGGTTCGGTCACCGCTCAGCACGTACCAATCGCAGAAGCCTTCGGTCCAGGTGTGGCTCACACTGGCACCCGGCCCCGGTATGCCGTTTCCTTCGTATCGTTCACGGAAGTACCCGCCGGTGTGGCCCATCGAGTGGATCCATTCGACGCCGCGACGCGGTCCGAAATGGCACGTGTCCACGTCGATAGCATGCCGTGCAGCCTTTTCGCCCAGGAAGTACCACTTGCGGTCGCCGGTGCGGATGAACTGCAGTAGGAACGCGTGGTGATGGTCGTACTCACCATTGGCCCAGTTCACTCGCCGTTCGCCCCATTGGTCGCCGAAGTTGAGCATGCCGTATTCGTGACTCGCCTCGCGATGTCGCACGTAGTTCTGGTAGACCTTTTCACACACGGCCTCGTAATCGGCGGATCGGCCAGCCGTTGCAGGCAAGATCTCGCCAAAAGCACCCGTGCCGCAATAGTGTTCCGGCGAACAGACTGCAATCAGTGGTTCCTGAAACGCTCGAGCCAGTTGCCCAGCACTGGCGGAAAGGTTGTCGGCGTGGAAATGGAGCATGAGTTCATGCTGTTTCTGAACGCCGCGAGCGATCTTGTACTTGCCGCCCATCAGATAGTAGTACAGCTTGATTTCGTCCAGCTTGCTGCAATCGTCGTAAGTCCCGTCAGGAAAATCGGGGCACACGTCGATCGACAGACCGTCGTCGTCCAGGCGGATTCCCTTTGGATAGAGCTGCCAGAAATCGCGAACAGCGACCGTCATACCCCACCGCTCATGGCCAACATCGACCCATCCATCGGCACGCTTGGTCGCGATGTCCTCGGCCGGCGCCGGCGACATTTCGTACGCCGTGTCCCGCAGTTGCGTCAGCGTGAGTTTGCCCTCGCCGCTCGACTCGTTTCCGCCGCCCAGGCCGACCGCCCATTTCCGTCCAGAGTCGGGCAGCGGAATCTTCAGAGAGATTTGTTCGAAATTCGTGAAGGCATCCTCTTCGTTGTCGTTTCCCCAAGTGTACTGCACGCGCACAAACGGCAAGTCCGCGTAGAAGGTGAACCGATTGGTGTAGGCCAACATTTGATCGTCCGGCCCTGCCCGATGGTGCCCACTCACCTTGACCACGATCCGAACAGGTCCTGCCTCTTCGATCTCGATGCGATTCGCACTTGACGCACTTGTGTACTGACTGCCTTCGGCGTCGGTAACCAGTGCAGACATTCTCCCCGTGAGCTCCTCGTCTTCGGCGAACTCACCATCGGTGTCAGCATCGAACCGAATGCGTGTCGGAAAGCCGGACTGAGTCACGTCCAAGTGCACTTGCAGCGGTCCCGTTTCAACAACGAGCCGCTTGTCCTGCCAGCGATGCGTCAGCGGACTGGACGCAGGGACGCGTTTCACGTCAGTTCCACATTCCAGCGTGTACTCGGCGGAGGAATGTACTTCCGCTCGGGCCGTAAAGGACACACGCAGCCACTTGACGCTTCCGTCGTTCCAGCGGATAGCGACCTTGGTCTGGACCGGTACTTCGCGGCCGTTGGCATCCAACAGTCGCACGTGTGCGGGGTCGCCCAGCTCGCCTTTGGCAAAGGGAACACCATTGGTCACAGGAGCAGCCGTCAGGGCGAAATCGTGGGGATTCTCGACGACCAGGGGAATTCCCTGCATCTTCGCAGTCCCAACCACGGGCGCGGGCGGCTGGAAGATGAACTCCATCTCCGGGCTGACCACGCTTTCGCCATCCGGCCGTGATGCGGCGATGCGGAAGTGTACCTTGTCGCCTACCTGCAGCTCCGGAATGAAAACACGGTGATTCGCAAGAGGCTGTTCCTCTGTCAGGTTCTGCTCGCAGGCCGCTGTCAGACCGTACTGAACCGTACAAGCCACAGGCCACGTGGTAATCCACGTCAAACGCAACTGTGGCTGGCCGTCGCGCACGGTGTAGCCGGCCTCGACTTGGCTGATCTCGAACTTCCGATTGCGAACCGGCGGTTTCTCGGCCAGCAACAAGATATCCTCCGTGACATGTTGGCCCACCGTGCCGGTACGAAAGGTCAGTTGTTCGCCCCCAGCGAACTCGATGGACCTGCTGAGAAAGTGAATCCGCTGGCGATTATCGTCTTCGGCCGCCAGAAAGCGGCCAACGCGTTTACCGTCGACCTGCAACTCATAGGCTTCACGGCCCGCCGTGTCGTAGACCACGATGGCCGGATAGAAGTCGCCGGCTTTGGGCACCGTCACTGTGATCGTCCCGCTCGCACCATACACGGCAGGCCAGCGGTACTCGGTGTCGTAATAGGCCATTCGCGACAGCTCGGCGCCGACGCTGGACATGGCAACATTCGCCGGGTCGGCTTGGAGCTGCCACACAAGGTCCAAGCCTTCGGTACGCTCGAAGTTCTCGTCCGCCGTAATGTCGTCCAGCATGACCGTCTTGGGACGCTCCGAATTGGCCGGGCCGATCACCTTCGTCCAACCAGTGCCGTCCGCGGACGCATGAGGCTCTCGCGTCTCGGATAGCACGGTGAAACGAAAAACAGAGTGCTCGCCCTCCTGTTCGATCGGGCCGTCGTGGCAGAGGTACAGCACACCATCCACCAACGCCACGCGCGGCAGCGGCGCCGGTTGGTAGGCTCCGTCGGCGGCAAAGGCGGTCACGCCGGGCCGGCCACGGTCGTGCGAGATCATCACCTCGCAGCCCATGTCCTTTCGACCGGTCGCCGTATCGTTGTCCGCGTCCAGGTACACGATCAACGTCGAGTTGTCGAAGCGATATGGTTGGGCGAACCGGATCGCCCAGAGCCAACGGTCTTTGGCCACGTTGCCAAAATCAACGCGCACGATGTCTAATTCCGGGTTCTTTGGAGCCTTGGCGGGAAATGTCCCCAGGGTCGTCAACGGCTCGGGAAAGCTCGGATCGGTACCGAGACGCGTCTCGACCGTGTCGGGCAGGCCATCGCGGTCGGTATCCTGAGCCGCAACCCCAGGCTGCGGGATCAGGGCTGCGATCCAGGTAACGAGACACAACGTACCGGTAGCGAAGAATGTAGTTTTCATGACACTCACCATACCCAGTGCTCACGCGGCCATCAACGCATGCGGGGCAGTTGGCAGACAGAGGAGAGTCAGTCGCCTGACAATACGTTTCTCATCTCGGCAACGATCCGCGGTGTAGGAACGTCAGTCTTGTTGTTCACCACCAGCACGAAGTTCTCGGCCAGCACTTCCTCCGGATGAATGATGTAGCTCGTATTCCGGCCAATCTTCTCGGAAAACGCCGGTACATCACCGGCCTCCAGCAAAATGGGTTCGCCGTTCTTTTCGACCGGCATCCACTTGTCGACATCTTGTTCAACGACCATTAGCCGGAAGGTCAAGTATTGAAACAGACTGCCTCCGCGCGACGTGTCATAGCGGTCTCGCGAAGAGAACAGGATTGGCGCGACCTTAACCGTCGTGCCCCCGTGTTGCACTTCCATGTAGTGCTCGCAAACCGGCGCGTCGGGGTTCGTGATCTTTCGCGCTCGTAACGACGTGGGCAATTGGATTTCGGTGCAAGGTGAAAAACCGACGATCGCATACAGGCGTTCCCGCAGTTCCGGGTTATGGCTGCTGAGAATGTGAAACAGCTCATGCGTGAGGATTCTCTCCAGCGACTTGCCGGCTCGTTGTGCCATGCTACGCGGCAGCACGACGGCGTTTCCTCGGCAGTACGCTGCGCCACTCTCCTCGCGGCCAGTCGTTTGGACCAAGAGCACGGCGGGTGGGAAATCGAGTTTGAACGGTGCCAGCTTCTTGCGGACTGCCGCCACGATTGGTGACAGCTTCTCAATATGTTCCGCTTCCCAGGCCACAACTTGCTTTCCGACGAATTCCAAGTAAACGTCTTCCGGCACTTCCTTGTCGCTCCTGACTCTCACCTGTCTATCGAAAGGGCTGAGTGAGGCAACGAAACGATCTCGCTCGGTCAGCACGCGAATCCCTTCGTCAACGTCGGCAAAGCGGACGACGGAATCGCCGTGCAGCGGGACTTCAACCGCTTCCGAAGGTGAGGGGGCAGCAGGCGCAACCAATAGAGCAAGTAGCAGCGTTTGTATCATCCCGCACTCCGCGCTTCGAGAATCGAGCGTGCACACCCAACACGGGCACGCACGTATGCGCCCGATTATCGTTCCGAAATGCTGGCTCCACAACTCGTCGATCACCACGCAGCGGGTATATTGGTTGGACAGCGATACTTTGACGCACTGCGAGACGGCGAGGTTTTGTATGGCCGTTTAACCCCGAGCCGGAGGCGACGACCGTTCTGAGCGGGGCGATGCGCCGCGGCCGTCGCCTCCGGCTCGGGGTTAAACAGAGTACTGGACTGAAGACAACAATTGGAGAATGTGGTGACAGAAATGATTCACGCGATATTTCGATTTCGCTCGGGGCAGGCAGTTCGGCAGCCGAGCACATCTCACACGAGCCCGCCGCGCAAGCAAGGGTCTTTACCTTGGATGATTTGGGCACTTGCGATCATATTTCTTGGTGGATCAATCTCGTCGTCCCCTGCCCTGGCTGCCGATGGCGAGTCGAGCGTCGCGCTGGCCGCAGACGGCACGGCGCGCATGCCGATCGTCATTTCACCGAATGCATCCGAGCGGACTCGTGAGGTCGCGGACGAACTGGCTGACTATCTGTCGCAGATCGCCGGCGCGCCGTTCGAGGTTCAAACGGGCGACGGATCGCAAGGCATTGTGCTGGGGACGCTGGCCGAATTTCCCGATGCGGCACTCGACAAGGCGTTGGAGATCCGCAACGCATTCGACGGGATCGAGGCGTACGCGATTCGGACAGATGGTCGGCAACGGATACGACTGATCGGGGCGACCGACCTCGGCGCGTCCCACGCGGCGTTTCGCTTCTTGGAGACGTTGGGCTGTCGCTGGTTCTTTCCGGCGAAGGAGTGGGAAGTGATCCCGTCGCGGCCGGAACTGGTGGTCAGCATCGACGAGACCGACCGGCCGGCGATTCTGTCGCGCCGTATCTGGTGGGGCTACGGGTTCTTCGACCGCCGCGAAGGCCGCTGCCAGGCCGACTACGAAGCGTGGGCACGGCACAATCGGATGGCTCAATCGCGCAGGATCTGGTGCGGTCATGCATGGCAGTCGATCATTCGCGAGAACAAGGCGGCATTCGACGCTCACCCAGAATACCTGGCATTGGTCAAGGACGAGCGTCGTGGTCCGCAGTTCTGCGTGAGTGATCCGGCAGTGCGGAAGATCGCCGCCGAGTGGGCACTCGGCCAGTTGCGCCGACGCCCCGAGCTAGACATGGTTTCGATGGAAACCTCAGACGGGAGCAACCATTGCGAATGCGAGTCGTGCGGCAAACTGGGAAGCATCTCGGACCGGGTCTTCGGCTTGGCGAACGAAGTGGCCGGTGATGTAGCGGACGAGTTTCCCGGCAAGATGGTCGGCATGTACGCCTACAACGACCATTGCGAGCCGCCGTCGTTCGCACTCGCCCCGAACGTATACGTGCAGTCGACAGCCGGTTTCATTCGAGGCCGATACACGTTCGACGAACTCATGGAACTGTGGCCGAAGCACTGCAAGAACATGGGCTTCTACGAGTACTTTTCCGTCTGGCTTTGGGACTTCGACATGCTGCCGGGCGGCCGCGGAGCGAACGTGGATTTGATCAGCGAGCGGATTCGTCGCTACGCATCGCTGGGCGCGACCAGCCTGGATTGCGAAAGCGGCAATAACTGGGGATTGCACGGTCGCGGCTACTACATCGCCAACAAGCTGATGTGGAACCCGCAACTCGATGTCGACGCGTTGCTCGCCGATTTCTATGAAAAGGCGTTCGGCCCAGCCGCCGACGCCGTGCGACGCTACTACGAGCGTCTCGATCCCGGCAACGAACCGCTCATGAGCGAACACTTGCTAGCGTTGGCCCTGCGGGACTTGCAGGAAGCATCCGAATTGGCCAAAGACCGCGCGGATGTGCTCGCACGACTCGATCATCTGAAGCAGTACTTTCATTACGTTCGCCTGCGCTGGGACCACGACCGAGTGGGGCAGGCTTCCAGCCTGCCAGGCAGGCAAGATGCCCGCCCCACAGGGTCAAAAAAGGAACTCGCTCTGGCGGCATTGACTCACGTCTACCGATCCCGCTACAGCTACATGAACCACTGGGAAGCCGTGCGTCAATCCTGGACACGGAAAGCGGCCGAGGACTTCGACGAACCGACGTGGTCCTCCTACGACCGTTCCGGCCAACAGCCATGGCGAGTCGATGATCCGTACACGCACGACGAGACGGAACGCCTCTTCCAGGAAGATTTGGCTCGTTTTCAGCCCGAGCCGGTCGAGGAATCGTCATTCACCAAACATCTGATCCCCGGTGGATTCACGTCGAAATCGCCGCCAGCGTCGTTCCAGCGATACCAGAAAGGGACGCGTTACGCCCTTTACAGCCGCGATGGCGAGCCAATCGAATTGACAATCATTACAGGCGTAATCGCCTGGTACCGCGATCGACCGAACGCGACGTATTCGGTCTCTAACGCCGATGGCAAAGAAATCGTCAGCGGTCGTCTCCCGCAGGACGGCGAAGAGCACGCCCTGCGCGTAGCAGTCCCAACTGCCGGTCTGTACTGGTTCGACTTCAACGACCAGGCGGCGGGCTGGGGAATCAAAGTTGCCGCCGGCCGACCGGTGGCTGTGGCTTTGAATCGGGCGAAGCATCCGGCGCACATGGGGCACATGCGGAGGATGTACTTCTACGTGCCCAAGGGAATAAAGCAGCTTCAGTACTACTGGAAGGGCGGCCCACACGTACTTCACGGCCCCGACGGCAAGCCCGTCGCCGAAATCACCAGCAAAGGCGACTTCGTAAAGATCGACGTGCCGTCTGGCACCGACGGCCAAGTCTGGTCGTTCTCCAAACTGGCACTAGGCCATCTCTGGTTCTTCAACGCACCAAACTACCTGGCCGCTTCACCCGACGCACTGCTCGTCCCACGCGAGATTGCTGAAAAGGACGGATTAACGCAATGAAGGGAAGTAGGATGGACGGTCCACACGCATCGCCCGCCATCGCCTCCGGCTTCGGGTAAACGGGGACACGTGAAACCGGCGGAACCATATCAGTGGTTCTTTGCAGGTGAAGCTGCAACCGGTTATTCTACAGGCTCTCGACGCGAACGTTTCTGCGGATTACCGATAGAAGCCGAAGGAGATTTCCAGTGTACCGGACAAAGCGTGCTGTAGTTCAGTTGTGTCTTGCGCTGTTTGCCGTTGCGGCTCTCGCCCGGCCGGCAATTCCTGACGACATGGCCAAACGTCTGCTCGACAAGCTGGACGTGGATCGCGGCATTTGCGTTGTCGTGGGCGAATCGTGTTGTCAGCAGGCCTTCCAATTGGCTCGCGAAAGCGAATGGCTGGTCTACGTGCAGTTGGACGACGCCCAACTTGTGCAGCGCGCTCGGCGAGCGGCCGAATCGGCTGGGCTGGACGCGACGCGTCTACAGATCGACCAGGGCGACTTAAGTCGAATTCACCTAGCCGGTAACGTCGCCGATGCGCTGATCGCCGCCGGTGATGCGGGAGGGCTGTCGGAACGCGAGGCATTGCGAGTTTTGCGACCAGGAGGTCGGGCCCTATTCGGTCAGCGAGAGTTGACCAAACCCCTGCCCGATGGAATGGACGGATGGTCGCACGCTTATCATGGTCCGGACAACAATCCCGTCTCAGAGGATCGTCTGATCCGCGCGCCGTATATGACGCAGTTTCTTGCCGACCCGCGGTACGGACCTGCCCCGCAACTGACCGTCGCGGCGGCCGGTCGTGTGTTCAAGGCGTTTGGCCATGTCGCCTGGCACGAACGCGAAGAGCCTCTTCTGAACACACTGGTGGCCTTCAACGGATTTAATGGGACGATCCTGTGGAAACGGCCTTTGCCCGATGGCCTTATGGTCCATCGCAACACGATGATCGCGACGCCGGATACGCTTTACGTGGGAGATGACAAGTCCTGCAAGCTGATAGACACCGCCACGGGCGAAGCAAAGGGCGAGATCGTTCCACCGGTCGACGTGGCTGGAGGCACGTTCTGGAAGTGGATGGCGCTGGACGGCGGGGTCCTCTACGCACTTATCGGCGAAGCCGAACCGAAAGACGAAACGATGCGGTGGAAGCGCGCGGCCCACGGTTGGCCATGGACCGGCGTATCGAAAGGCTACAACCAGCCCGAGCACCCCTGGGGATTCGGCCGCCACCTGCTGGCCATGGATCCGGCGACGGGGAAAGTCTTGTGGCACCACAACGAACAGGAGCCCATGGACGCCCGCGCCGTCTGCATGAAGAACGGACGCATCTTCGGCTTCCGGTTCGGGACTTTTCTCACGTGTCTCGACGCGAAAACGGGCGAGGTTGTGTGGCGCAAGTCAAAGACGGATTCGCCCGAGTTGTTCGAAGCACTTGGCGCGTACTCCCCTCGCCAAGGCTGGCAGACCAACTGGCGTACGACGGTCTATCTGAGGTGTAGCGATCAAGCGCTGTACTTCGCCGGCCCCCAGATGACCAAGCTGTTGGCCGTATCCGCCGAAGACGGCCGCGTCCTCTGGCAGCACCCGTATGACAACTTTCAATTGATCATTCACTCCGAAGGGCTTTACGGAATCAGCGGTCCGTGGGGGGAGAACCACAGTAAGAAGTTCGATCCGCTGACCGGAGAAATTCTGGCAGAGCTTCCGACGGGGCGCCGAGCGTGTACGCGCCCGACAGCCACAGCAGACAGCCTGCTGTTCCGCGCCATGGGTGGCTCGGTTCGTTTCGACGTGGCCAGCGCTCGTCCGCGATGGGTCTCGCCCATGCGCCCACCCTGTCACGACGGAGTGACGATCGCCAACGGCCTTTTGTATTGGTGGCCGTATACCTGTGACTGCCAACTCTCGCTGAACGGCGTGACCTGCCTTGGGTCGGCTGGCGACTTTGACTTTGCCCCGGACAGCACAGGCTCGGATCGGCTGGAGAAGGGAACCGGTGACGACGCCCCGGTTGAGGAGTCTGCGGGATCTCCGGCCGACTGGCCCACGTTTCGCGGGAATAACCAGCGGACCGCCACGACCAAGGCGGTCATCTCCGATACTGGCGGGCTAGTCTGGAAAACACAGCCATCTGCAGGTGTGCGGCCCACGGCTCCTGTCGTTGTGGGCGATACTGTGTTGGTAGCTGGTTCCGACGGTGTTGTCCGGGCACTTGATGGCGACAGCGGAAGGGAGCAATGGAGAGCGTACACGGGCGGCGAAATCCGCATTCCGCCGACCGTCTCGGAAGGCCGGGCGTTGGTGGGCTCGGGCGATGGCTGGGTGTACGCCTTCGAGGCTGGCACCGGAAAGCTGCTATGGCGATTCCACGCCGCACCGGCCGATCGCAAAATCCCCGTCTACGGCAAACTGCTTTCCACCTGGCCCGCGGCCAGCGGCGTCCTGGTCGACAACGGAACTGCCTATGTCGCAGCCGGTTTGGTGAACTACGACGGGACCTATGTGTACGCACTGGACCCGGTCAGCGGCAAGGTCCGTTGGTGCAATGATACGTCCGGGCACCTGGATGCGGAGGCTCATACGGGTGTAAGCGTGCAGGGTCACTTGTTGCTGCACCAGGACAAGCTCTATCTTGCAGGCGGCAATGCCGTATCGCCTGCCGTTTATGAAACCAGTGACGGCAAGTGCCTGAATGACGCGGCATCGCTTGCCGAGTGCGAGTCGACCAGCCCGCGCGGCTGGGAACTGTTCCTGGTTGGCGATCGCGTCATTGCGTGTGGTCGACCGTTCTACCAGCATCCGGATCTCCCGGTGTATGACCATACGGTCACCAAGAAGGTCCTGCATGCGTCGACGGGGGAGCGTGACATTGTCTGGTTGGATAACAACAGGGTTGCTTGCTATCCCCCGCTGGACAAAGACGCGTTGAGCCAATGTGTGACCGACGAGAAGCGCCCGCGCCACATAACTCAGGCATGGGGGGAATTCCGAGTGCCCGAAAAACCGCTGTGGCAGCATGACTGCCCAGGCAGTTTGGCCATTGCGGTTTCGAAAGCAGCCGTTGTGATCGCCGATGCGTCGCAAGCGGTGGCGCTGGAAACTGGCAGCGGCAAACCGATCTGGAGCCAAGCACTCCCGGCGGCACCTGTGCCGTGGGGCATGGCCGTGGATCGCGCCGGCCGCGTGATCCTGACGCTCGTGGACGGTCGAGTGCTGTGCATTGGTGAGAAGGGGAGTAGCTGATAACACGGGACTCTATGTTTCCTGTGGGACCGCGCCAGAACTGGTTATAGATTGGTGGTTATAGATGAAGACCCAGAATTGAAAATGGAGGCGAAGGTGTCTTCACTTATAACCACTAATCTATAACCAAATCCGGGAGCAGCCTCATGCCACGGAAATCACCGGAAGGGCTTGATCATGAAGAACCGTCTCGTTTCGATTGTTGTGGCTGTTGTGGCCGGGGTGCTCACAGGATCCACTTTAGATGCAGCGGACCGCGAGGACTCTGCTGTGGCCGTTCGCACCGCTTCTTCGTCGGCGGGCAACTACGCAGTCGTTGTGTCCCGCGAAACGCAGGCGGACGCGCAATGGAAACAGGTGGTAGACGCCCTGATCGCCAAGCATAAAGCCACGACGATCGTTTACCAGAAGAGCGTCGACGAGTCACTGCCGTCTTTGGCCAAGCAGCACCCACGATACACTTGCTTCGTCGCTCGCCCCGGCGAAGCCACACGGCAATTCGTGGCTAACATTCACCGGTTGACTCGCAAACTGGATGACGATCCGTACACGGATACGTTATGGGGGATTCTGACCGGGTTCGATGCGAAGTGCGCCTTACGAATTGCGAAGCACGATCAGCCGCTGACTGTTCGCAAGGTGGCGTCCGGCACAGAAATCGCCATGGAGATGGTCGAAGAGGGCGTTTGGTATTGCGAGTTGAAGAAGAACCGCATGGTGCGAAAACGCCCAGGCGGCAAACCTGCACAGGAGAAAGGGCCGGACGACACGACCAAGGCGCTCGTGGATACGCTGAACGAGTACCACGCCGACTTGTTCGTAACCTCGGGTCACGCCACCGAACGCGATTGGCAGATCGGCTACGCATATCGCAACGGTTCTTTCAGGTCCAAGGCGGGCAAGCTGGTCGGGCACGACACGCAAGGGAACACGTACCCCATCCACTCGACGAATCCCAAGGTCTATCTGCCGATTGGCAACTGTCTGATGGGACATATCGACGGTCCCGACGCCATGGCGCTGGCCTGGATGAACAGCGCCGGCGTCCACCAGATGATCGGCTACACAGTGCCCACGTGGTTCGGCTATGCGGGCTGGGGCTGCTTGGATTACTTCGTTGAACAACCGGGACGTTACACCTTGACCGAAGCTTTCTTCGCGAACCACCACGCATTGACCTACTGCCTGGAAAACGGTGGCGGCAATCAGCGCGGCCTGCAATTTGACCGTGACGTTGTGGCGTTCTACGGCGATCCCGCATGGAACGCGCGCATGGCAGATGGTCCTCGCGCGTACGAGCAGGAACTCAGCGTCAGCGACGGCGTCTACACGTTCAGGATTCGCGGCAATCGTGGCGAGGACTCTTTCAAGCCAATCAACACAAACGGTTCGCAACGAGGTTGGCGACCGATTGTCGAGATTCTCCCATGTCGGCTGAAGGACATCGAGGTGATCGAGGACGGCGGCTTGAATCCTGTCGTGGCTGACGATTTCATCCTGATCCCTAATCCGCGCGAGTACGATCCGAGTCGCCAATACGAGATTCGATTCAAGGCCGCCAAGACTGTCCGGAATTGAAAAAAAGCCTCTCAAGAAGCGTGCAAACTGTCTGCGCTTGGGATAAGCTGATGGCACCGTACAAAGGACGTTACGCTTTCTCAAATCAGCGAGGAGGTTTGGTGATGAAGAACTCGAAACACGGAATGACCCGTCGGCGATTCCTGCAAGGTTCGGCGGCGGGAGCAGCGGCATTTTCGATTGTGCCGCGGAACGTGCTGGGAGGATCCGGCCAGACGGCGCCCAGCGATAGCCTCGGCGGCGCCCTGATCGGCTCGGGCGGCCGGGGGCCCGGTACCTTCGGGTGTCTGGGGCCGAACGTCGAGTGCTTGGCATGCTGTGACGCGGACCTGAACAGGGCCGAAAGCAAGGCCAAGGGTTGGGCGGCCCAGAAAGGATGGAAACGCTGCGAGGCATACCAGGACTTTCGCTTGGTGCTCGAGCGGAAGGACATCGACGTGGTTGCCGTCGCTACCCACCCCGGCTGGCACGCTTTGATCTCCATCGCCGCCATGGAGGCCGGTAAGGACGTGGTGTGCGAGAAGCCGATGTGTCGATTCATCGCCGAAGGCCGCGCGGTGGCCGACGCCGAGAAACGATTCGGCCGCGTCTTCCAGATCGAAAGGAAGGGGGGCTACAACCCAAACAAGACCCGCAAGATCTTCGAGAGTGGGTTGCTGAAGAACTGCGATTCGGTGCTCGTCAAGAAGGGTGGCTTCAAAGTCAAGCAGTGGAGCGGCATGGTGAAGCACGAGGTCACAGGCGTGCCTGAAAACCTCGATTGGGATATGTACTGCGGGCCGGCCCCGGTGCGGCCTTATCAGAGGCATCGCTTTGGCGGCACCCACCGCGGCTACTGGGACTACGAAGGCGGCGGTCTGAGCGATATGGCCCACCATCACCTGCACGGCCTCACCTACCAGTACGGTCGGGATCTGACCGCTCCGGTCGAGATCACTCCCCACGCCCCGATCGGGCATCCCGAATGCTGTGGCATATGGGGTTGGTGCGAGATGAAGTACGCCGACGGCTTCACATTGGTGCTTGAAAGCGACGAATGGGGCGAGCCATACCACCAGAAGCCAAGGAACTTGGGCGAGGGCGATCTGCTGAACATGCTCAGCGAGGAAGATCAGAAGAAACTCGACGAGATGCCCGATCCGGAACGGCTGCCGTACTTCGACGAGGCGATCCGCAAGCGATGCCCGACTGCCAGCAACGCCGAACGCTCGCAGCGTGTGGCCACGATCTACCACTTGGCCAACGTGGCCTTCCGCTGCGGACGGCCGCTGAAGTTCGACCCCGACACCGAGCAGATCGTCGGCGACGACGAGGCCAACCGCCTGGTCAACCAGCCTATGCGGGCCCCCTGGCGTCTGTAAGTCATACCAGTCAAGCTGAAGGAGCATATACCATGGCAGTATCCGATAAACTCAAGGCCCTGGTCGACCAGATGCCCGATCCGGACGGCCGGGGGATGTTCACCGAAAACATCGACAAGGGAAAGATCGACAAAGCGGTCGCGGCCATTTACGAAGGCGGCGCCGACAATGTGCGCGGGCTAGTCGAAATGCTCGGCGAACCCGGAAGCGATGAAGACGCCAAGCCGCATTACGCCTTGCACTGCGCCGTGAATCACACGCTGATTGTCAAGGATGAAAAGGCGCGAAAGGCGTTCTGCGACGTGCTCGCAGCCGAGCTTTCGGGCGAGCACTCGGACTATAACAAGTCCTTCCTCTGCCAGACATTGCAGTGGGCTGGACGTCGAGAGGCCGTTGACGGGCTGGGCAAGCTGCTTCTGAACGAAGCACTGTGCGATCCGGCAGCCATGGCGCTGGCGGCGATCAAAGACGGCGCAGCCGATGCGCTGCGCGGGGCGGCGTCAAAGGCCAAAGGCAGATGTCAGCTAGCCATCATCGATGCTCTGGCAGCCCTGGCCGATCCGGGTTCCGCGAGTGTACTCAAGGACGCACTTGACGACCCGGACCGTGAAGTCCGCATCGCGGCGGGCGCGGGACTGTCCAAGATTGGCGACGCTGGCGCGGCCGACCTGTTGATCAAGGCCGCCAATGCCGAGCCCGGCTGGGAACGGATCCAAGCGACCAAGAACTGCATGGTTCTGGCCGAGAATCTCGCGGCAGCCGGCAAGAAGAACGACGCGAAGAAGATCTACACGTATCTGCGCGACACCCGCAAGGACGCATCCGAGCAGTACGTATCCGAGGCGGCCGAGAAGGCTCTGGCCGAGGCGTGAGTGATCGGCGCCTGGTGGCCCGATTCGATAGACCTATCGGCGAACGTAGAAATTGGTGCTACATGATGACGAGCCCCGTACGACCTCGTGCGGGGTTCGTCTATTCGCGATTTCAGCCCCCGAGCATCGACTCGCGAACCAGGGCCTAGGCCATCGGCGTGCACTCGAACCCAACGATGTATTTGCCATCGCCACGGGGCTCAACGTGGCGGACTCTGGCTCTCATGAGGCTGTCAAGATAGGCGATCTTCACCTCCTGGCCGACACCGAATTGGGCGGCGTCTTCCAGCACCAAACCGAATCCGCCAAGCGATTCATCGTGGACTTCGGCGGGCATTTCCTGCAACTCCGGATGAAAAATGACCGCATACGTGCTATCCGGATCTTTGGCAAACCGTGTCGATTCGCGTTGCTCATCAACGTATGTGTAACCATGTCGCGTCAAGACGCTGCCCTCCTTTGCCTCTTCGAATCATGTCGGCGTGCCTTCACATAAACATAGGCCACACTTTGGCTTTGATTGGGACTTGGTGACTGAGAGAGTTTCGCAGGGCGAGAAGTAGGTCCCGCTTGCCGAGCGGGACCTCGAATTCCAAGGTTACCAGCGTTTCCAGGTCCCGCTCGGCAAGCGGGACCTACTTCTTCAGCAGCCTCCAGCGGTTAAACGACCAGGCAGGCCGTGCCTTCGCTACGATCGACAGAATCCGTCGACCTTGAGCGCGTCATTGGAACAGACGAGTGATTTCATCGCGAGCAAATTCGGGCAGTGGTCGCAGCGTTCCGTCCACGGAACGCATCCGGCAGCCTTGGTCGGCCGGCACCACCTCGCCAATCTTCGTTGCGGCGATCCCCGTATCGCCAAGTCGCTCCACGATCGCCTGCGAGCGATCCGCGGCGGCAGATATCAATAGCGAACCCGACGCAATAACACCAAGCGGATCTAGCCCGAAATGGCGACACAGAATTTGGCACTCGGGGACAACCGGCAACTTCGGTTCATCAATCAGAAGCCCCACGCCCGCAGCATGCGCCAGTTCCCACAGCCCAGTTGCGACACCCCCTTCGGTCGGATCGTGCAATGCGTGAACGCCGCCGACCTCCAGCGCCAGTTGTGCTTCGCGCACGACACTGATCCCCGGTTCGTGCAGGAATCGCGCACAACGCTGAAGCTCTTGCTCGGACATGGCGTCACGAAGTTCGCCGCTTTTTTCCTTGGCGATGATGGCGGTTCCTTCAATGGCAATGCCTTTGGTCAACAGAATCGCGTCGCCAACCTCTGCCCCAGTCGCCATCACGTACCGGTCCCGGTCGACTTCCCCGAGCATCTGCCCCACGACAATCGGCCGGTCGAGTCCGTAGGTGATCTCCGTATGACCTCCGCACAACGCGATGCCTAGCTGGTCGCAGGCTGCGGCGATTTGCCCGAAGATGGCCTGGACGACTTCTGGTGTCGTCCCGCTTTCGGGCAGCAGCAGAGTCGCCAGGAACCAACGCGGGGCCGCGCCGCAGCACGCAATATCGTTGGCGTTCACGTGAACTGCGTACCAGCCGATCTCGTCCGTGGCAAAGGTAATCGGATCGGTCTTCGCTACGAGATATCGCTCGCCCATGTCGATGATCGCCGCGTCCTTACCGACGCCCGGCCCTTCGACAACTCGCGGGTCCGTTGGCCTATAACGATCAAGCAGTTCTTCGAGCAAGCGCGGAGGTAATTTACCAACTGGGATGTCGTTCATTTGCGTTGTGTTCTCTCCCTGGTACGTCGCATCGGCAAAACCGGCCAACGTCCGCAATGTTGTGGCAGGGTCTCCCGACCCTGCCGCCGTCTGCGACCGAAGAAACATACGGCGGCAATCTTGACTGTTCCATCCGTCATTTTACCCTCTTAGGGAAGCTGTCCATTACAATTCCGCAACTTCAGACGGACAAGTGCCGGAAAAGGCAAACGCCCCACGAGGTATTTGATGTCGATAAACATGGAACACGCTCCCCGCCGGTTCGCGGCTAAACGAGCCGCCGGGCTGCTTCTCCTTCTGGCAACGCCAATCGTTGCGGCCGACGGCAACGACCGCTATTGGGCAATGCTTCGCGACGGTACACAACTGACGGGCAGTGAGATCGGCGATTTGAACGATCCGAAGCAGCAGCCGACGCTCGAAGACGAGCCGCTGTTCGATCCGAACAATCCCGTTCGCGTCGTACGCGACATGACCATCCAATCGGCGCTGGATGGACCTTTCGTCGAATTCGCCAATGGCGACATCTTGCCGGGGAAAGTCATGCGGGCGAGCGATCCAACGTCAAACGAGCAGATCCATCCGCATCTGGTCGTCGTTCCCGAGGGAACGTTGCCCATTCCGGGCCAGCAACCGGGCGAAATCCGCGTGCGTCAGTCTTCAGTACGGCGGATCGCCCTGGTGCCCGGCCGGCAACGCTCAAATCGTCCGGGATTGATGGTCTACCGCAACGGAAGCGAAGTGACAGCCAAGAGCATGCGCTGGTTGGGCGCTGCCATTCGGGCACTTACCGAATCCGGCATCCTGACCGTCGGTCTGAACGAACTGGCCGAACTCCACTTGCCCGAACGTGATGCGGTCGAGGCCCTGTTGGACGATGCGACGTGGTCTGCCGTTGGGTCCGATGATCTGATTGTGAGCGTCCGCACGACCAGCGGCGGACGACTTACCTATCCACGCTCGATGGTCCAGACCAGCTTTAGCGACGGACGGAGAACCAAATCGCTGGCCGTTCAACCTGTCTGGGCGTTAGATGCGATCCGGCTGGCGGACCAGGCCGTCGTTTTTCGCACCTACCGCCGTGCGGAAGAAATCCCGCTCTCGTTGCTTCCCGTTTCCAGCGTCGAGTATCGCACGGCGTTGCACCTCTGGCCCTGGGGCCGCAACCACAACGTGCTGGAGAAGACGTTGCGGGCCGGAGGAATCCTGGCGGACCTAGGCATCGGGACGCATTCGCACAGTGAAATTGCCTTTGATCTCCCTCCACACGCGCGCCAGTTCTATGGGATGGTTGGGCTGGACGATTCCGTAGCCGACGGAGGCTGTGTCCGGTGCAAGGTCTATCGCGACACGGCGGACGGCACACCGTTGTTTGCGAGCGGTTTTCTGACAGGATCGCAAGACCCGGCGAAGATCGGGCCGCTCACCATCCAAGGCGCCCAGCGTCTGGCGCTGGTCACGGAATTCGGCCACGAGGGCCGGCCTGCGGACACCGATCCGCTTGACATCCGAGATCACGTGGACTGGCTGATGCCGTGGGTCAAAGTCGATCTGACGGCCGTGAAAAGACCCGCGGCGGATCTTGCCCGCTGGTTTGCGCCGCTGGAAGGATGGAACGTCGACGACGCGATTCGCAAACGCATCAACGCCCGCCCTTGGTGGAATCGCAAAACGGGACGTTGGGTGATGGCACTGTCGCCCGACGCAAACAAGAACGTCGCCGATGTGGAACCGGTTGCTGCGACGCGACGCGAAAAGATAACGCTTTCCAACGCGTACATCTACATCGCAGCGGGCCGCGACACGACCGACTCGACGTACCACAATATCCAGTTACAGATCGGCGGTGAGCAGCATGCGACGACATTGAACGGGGATTTACGTACCAACGCCGGTCCGGGCAGTCTTCATGATCGCGTCTGGGGCTTGGGCGGGTATGTCGGCAAGGAAGCGACGCTTTCTTTGGTTCTGACTCCTCAAGGCGACGACAATGCGAAACCGGCCGGCATCGTATGGGGCACGGTGGCAATGCGACCGTTGATCGAGAACCTTCCCGAAGACGGCCAACCGATCAAGCCGGATGTTCCCTTGACCTCGCTGAAGCCCACGGCTGCCACGTATCGCGGGCGGCCGGTGGAGATCCTTGCGGGGAAGCTTCCGGACGGTACCTCGCTGAAGGTCCTTGGCTATCCGTTCTCGACAGGTTTCGGAGTTCGAGTGGGCACGTCGATCACTTACGAACTGGACCCATCGTATCGTCGATTCGTTGCCGTGCTGGGGCTGGCCGACGGATGGCAAGCGGTCGGGCCGTACGAAATCCTGCTGGATGACGAAGTGTTTTGGACGTCGAGCGAGCCGAAAACGTTCGATCGCAACACACCAGGCTGCCAACTCGACATTCCGATCCCCGAGGGCCACAAGAACATCCAGTTTCGCCTACAAGGACGCGACTCCAGCGGCGCGTGGGCCGCGGCCGGTTTCATGTTGGATTGACTCGCTGCCGTCCTGAATTCGTTGGGAAACAGGGCAAGGTCCCAACGGATTCAGGGCGGCAACGAAGAAGACCGCTTCGCGATCCAGTATACGGCAGCGCCGGCCAAAGCGATCCACCCAATGACGCTGACGATCGCTCCGGCGTAGACCGTCTTCGGGCGATAGGCGAAGACGATGTACTGCCTGCCTGGTTCGAGATAGACGCCTCGCATGACGCGGTTCGTACGCAGGATGGGAGCCCGCGTCGGTGGGCCATCTGGCTGGCCGGTCACTTCGGCGATCCATCCGGGGTAATACAAATCGCTCAGGACAAGCAACCCGGGTCGTTTCACGTCGGCCACGACTTCAACGCAATGCGGTTCGTCAACGACGATTTCGCATGACGCCTCCGCCAAGTCCAGATGCACCGACGCAGCGTTTGAGATTTCGCCTGGCATAACGATCGGCGAGTCGGTTTCTACAACGGCCGTTTCGCGCAAATCTCGTGGTTGGCCATCGGGAAACAGCACTTCGTTTGTCCGGCGTTCTATTGACGCTGGATCCTCATGACGCAGTTGCGGCAACGTCACGATGTCGTGTACGATCCAGGCCCGCGGCAGGGTGTCGTGATTCAGCCACAATTCGGCCTTGGGCGGCTTGTGTTGATCGTCTCGCTGGTCGATCCGCTGCATTTGTGAAAGATGCAATCCATCGGGAGCAAGCACATACTTTGCTCCCAAAGCACCGATCACGGCCGGATGTAATTCGGCCACCCCATCACTGCGTTTCGGACCATGCCGCCGCGCAGCCCCGAGAAACATCTGATACTCGTGAGACGACATCGTTCCAGTCGATTCGACCAGCGACAGGCCGGCGCGAAGGTGGTACTTGGGATACAGCGTATCGATCTCCCATCTGAGTCCTTCCCGCTGTCGCTCGGTTGAACTCGTCTCGGCCCACGATGAAGGCAGCCAATTCTGGGTTGTCCCGCGATAGACACGGAACGGTTCCGTTTTTCCGCGTTCTGCCTCACGTTCTGTTATCTGCCTCGCGACGCAGGAACTGTCTTGCCAATGCCGTATCGGCGCCGTAGGCAGCATCCAGCCATTGGCAATGGCCAGATCGACTGCCGTCAAGGCTATGAGAAGAGGAGCAATCTTGATCTTGTTTGAATTGAGGATTCGGGAAAGCAGGCCCCAGATCAGCACGCCTAGCACCGCCGTGTGCAAGAATGCGATCCTCAGATCAGCGAGCGAGCCGCTTGCGTCGATCGGTCCGAACAGTCCGTCCTTCGGAGCCGCGTCCAACCAGCGACTCCACGGCGACGCAATGGCGTACGTCGCCAGCATCGCCACAAGGCTCACACATGAAAGGCCAACGACGACGCGCCGCAGCCCTTTGTGTCCGGTAGTGAACAGGCGGTCGAATCCGTGGGCTGCCAGGACGCTGAGCCCCAGTGAAGCGATCACCAACAGTTTCGCAGGATATCGAAAATAGGCGTACCCCGGAAACGTTGTCACCAGCAGCCAATAGAGTCCGCCAACCGGTTGGCCGATCAGTACGTCATCAGCCTCCGCACCCAGCAGTGAATATCGGAATTCCTGAATCGCCCAACCCGCTCCGTACCAGCCCAAACCGGCCAGTATTGCCAACAGGGTCATCCACGAGGCCAAGCGAACTTGGACCGCGCCGCCACGCAGTCGCCAACACGAGATCGCAAGAAGCAGTGGCAATAGCCCCATGTAAAGCGAAGGTGACCAGACGCGGCCTTCGGCGGGAATGGCATTCGTCCAACGTCGATTGACAGGAAACAATCGTCCCGAGATGTTGGGCCAGACAAGCTCCGCCAGGTGCCACGGGGCAACGCTGAAATGGTAGATGTGCTCGTGATGCGTTCCGCGCGCTGGAACGCCAAAAAGACCTTTGGCGATGGTTTCGCGATGTTTCGTATCACTGTCTCTCGTCAGATGTGTCGGGATCTCGTACATGCTCCGCGGGGCCCGGAACGCCGCTCGCCCGCTGTGCCGTGACCATTCGATCGACGGCAGGATCTGTATTGCCGCCAGGATCGCTGCGCAGGCCGCTGCTGCGATGAGCAGAACAAAGCGGTTCTTCGACCAACCGCGCCAAGCGGAAAGTGAATCGTCTTGAGTCGCCGTCACCTCTGGTTTTTCGCCATCGCCGTTGTCCTTGCGTGAACCACGTCGCTCTGTTCGCCATAGCAACAGGGCATACACTGCCGCAAGCAATCCCGCGTGGTAGGCCGCTTGCGGATCGCCGCCCAGGACCATCAACGCCAGGACCGCGGCAAGTGCCAGCGACCAGAGGAGGCAACGAGTAACCAGCATCCGATGGGCGGCCACAAGAGCCAACGGCAACCAAGCGGCTCCGACCAGGAAGACGACGTTGCAGTATTGGAAGAGGACATTTCCGCCAAAGGCGTACGAAATGGCGCATAGCCCCGCCGCCCATCGAGAGGTCTGCCAGTGTCGCGCAAGGCAAAATGCTGCTGCCGCCGCCAGCAACACGTGCCCCACGATATACAGTTTGTACTTGGTGGCGAAATCCAGCGGCAGCACGAAGAGCAGTTTGCCGGGATAGAACACGCTGGACGTGGCCTCGGCTGCTACCGGAACGCCGCAGTTCTCTTGCGGGTTCCACAGCGGGACACGCCCCTGCGACCATTGGTGGCTGGACCATTCGAACAGCGGATAGTAGTAGTGAGCCGCATCGCGAAACACAAACGATCGCTGCGTGAATAACGCCTTGCCAAAGAACCACAAGAAAAGCCCTGCGACGACAATCGCGATCGCGAAGACGGTGAAAGCCGCTCTTCGCCGGTCTTGTTTTGGGCTTCGATTCATGGAAGGCCACTCATGTCCGAAAAAGGGGTCAGGACCCTTTTGTGCAAAGCACCCTCCGGGCCGTTCCGGCAAAAGGGTCCTGACCCCTTTTTCGGACCCACTTAGTCCAACAACAAGACGCTGATGGGCTCCCCTTGTTCGAATCCTAGCCTTCCGGCCGGAAACATCGCAAGACCGTTGGCACGAGCCAGCGTCGGCAAATCGGCCGAGCCATGCCAGTCCAGCGGTTCGACCAGCGTTTCTCCGGAGTCTTCGCGAAGTACCGCCGGGAAATACGTAGGCCGGTCGCCACGCTGCCGGTGAGGGCGCGCCAAGCGAGCTTCGACGGTCGGCTGTTTGCCGGGCTGGTGGCCAGCCAAGGCTGCCAATGCTGGCCGTACAAACAACTCAAAACAAACCAAGCTGCTCACGGGGTTTCCTGGTAGTCCGAAAACCAGCGTGTTGGGGGCGGTGCCCGGAGCCACGCCAAACCACATCGGTTTGCCGGGCTTCAAACGCACCTTGTGAAAAACGGGTTCAACGCCAGCGTCTTGCAGCACCTTGGGAACGAGGTCCAGAACACCAGCCGAAACGCCGCCCGATAGAACGAGAACGTCTTCTTCCAGCCCCTGTTGAACCAGTCGTGACAATTCCGCCTCGTCATCTCGCCCGATGCCCAAATCGACGGCCGTACCGCCTGCCTTGTCGGCCAGCGCACACAGCATGGGCCCGTTGCTGTTACGAATCTGTCCCGGCCCCGGCATTTGCTCAGACGGTACAAGTTCGTTGCCGGTTGCCAACACCGCGACGGTAGGCTGTGGGTAGACCAAGGCCTCGTGTCGGCCTACTTCCGACATGATCCCGACGTCGACCGCGGCGAGCCGACGTCCGGCTCGCAAAACCACATCTCCCTTGCGCAGCGACGTAGCTTGAGGCAGGATATTCTGACCCGCTTCGACCGCATCATCAGAAATACGCACGGTCGACGCATCGCCGGACTCGATCAGTTCCGTACGCTCGATAATCACCACCGCATCCGCGCCGTCCGGCATTGGCGCGCCGGTCATGATGCGCGTGGCAGTACCCGAAACGACCACCTCGCGCGGCGTGTCACCAGCAACAACTTCCTCCAACACCTGCAACTCGGCCGTGCCGCCGCGCATGTCTGCGGCAATGACGGCGTAACCGTCCATCAGCGCCTTGTCGTAGGGTGGCGAGTCAATATCGCTGGCAACATCCTCGGCCAACACAAGTCCCGGTGTCTGGCCGACCGGCTTCATGGCGGGCGGTCGCGCGTCCGCTCGCTCCAAGATCAGTGAGAGGGCATCAGAAACGTCGATCATGGCGATCCCTGCTGCAAGAAACGCCGGAGCAGTTCGTGGCCGCATTCGGTCAGGAAGCTCTCCGGATGGAACTGCCAACCTTCCAGCAAGTACTCTTTGTGGCGGATCGCCATGATTTCTCGCTCGCCGCCCGGTGCATCGGCCCATGCCGACATCTCGAATTCGTCGCCGAGCGTATCCGGCTGGATGACCAAGCTGTGATACCGGGTAGCCGTGAAGGGATTTTCGAGCCCCTCGAACAAGCCCTTGCCGTCGTGATGGATGGCGTCCGTCTTGCCATGCATCAACTGCTTGGCTCGCACGATCGTGGAACCGGTCGCCTGGCCGATCGACTGATGGCCCAGACAGACGCCCAGGATTGGCAGCGTGCCGGCCATCCGGCCAATGCAATCGACCGAGATACCGGCCTCGTTGGGAGTACACGGCCCGGGCGAGACGATCAGATGCGAAGGTTGTTTCGCTTGGATCTCGTCCACCGAGATCTTGTCATTGCGGTGAACTTCGATTTCAAGCGACGAGTCGATCTCGCCTAGCCGCTGCACGAGGTTGTAAGTGAACGAATCGTAGTTGTCCAGAACAAGGATCATCTCGGTGTTCTTTCAGCGACAGTAGGGAAATCGCGCCCAAGAACATCATAGCCTGATTTGCAGCGGAGTTTTAGCGGGCATGCGGGCGCCGGAGGATTGGGGTTCGCGCAGGCGGCAAATGTGTCTAATTTGGCGAAATCGTGGACGATCGTCGTAGGCGAGTCAAAATCGGAGGTTTCAGGTGTCAGTGTTCGGGTGTCGGGTAAGATGCGTCATTCCGTTGGCTCTTGCTGTGGGGCTTTGCCTGCACTGCGGAAAAGGCATGTCGCAGCAGAGTCCTTCCGTAGATGTCCCGGACGGGGACGACGTAACGGATCGCGTTGACGAGCCGCCCACCCGCCTCGATCCGTCGCAACGATTTCAGCAACTGATCACGCGTATCGCCTTGGAGAACATCCCGCACGAGTACGTAGACAATAAGGATTGGGGCAAGACCACGGAAATCTGGGCCGGCATCAGAATTCGGCGTGAGGGCCTTCGCATTACCACCAAGCGGCGAAAGAAGCAGGTGAACCACGGGACATGGAAGCGATACCGCATCAGCCTAGTGGACCCCGAACAACGATTCCATGTACGCGTGGAAAACGTCCATGAGACGGCCGAGGGTCGTGTCGAGTTCGATGCCTGGGTGGACGCATCACTGTCCGTATTCGGTCGGCTGTCACAGTGGGAGCGTAGTGTGCAGCTTCTCAGCATCGGCGTCGACGCGGACGCCCGAGTCCGATTGCGAGTGCATTGCAGCTTGGGCGTGGAACTGGATCCCATGAACCTGCCGCCGGACGTGGTATTGGATCCCGTCATTACCGACGCCGATTTGAAGATTGTCGACTTCCGGATTCGTCGAGTTAGCGATCTCAGCGGGCCGATCGTACGGCCGCTGAGCCACCAGGTCCGTGAAGTGTTGGAAGACAGGATCGCCAAGCGGCGGGCTCGTTTGGTTGAGAAGATCAACCGGCAAATCGACAAGAACAGGGACGATCTACGTTTGTCCCTTCATGATGTGCTCGAATCGAAATGGGGTGAAGCGGCAGCCGAGCACCTCCAAGTCGAAGAGACGCCCTCAGTCGCGGCGGAAAACGTCGGGCAAGCCCCATAGGAAGGGCATGCAGTCAAACAAGCCAGCCACAATCGCGCCGGAAAGACAAGAAAGACGAAACCGCCGGTGCGAGTGCACCGGCGGTTTCTCGAGCGTCTGAGTTCAGAGGAAGTGTTGTCAACGGATGAAGGTAACCGCTCGGAATTATTTCAAGCTGGATACGCGGGGTTCGTCTTGGCTGTCGTAGAAAAACGCGCTGGTCTCCGCACTCAGTGAATGCGACGGAGATTGGCTTTCCAGAATCACGCGGACGATGTGATCGCCCGGTTCGCGGCCGACAGCGCGGAACGTGAGCCTCTTGGTCTCGCCGACGGCCAGGGTCATGGGCGAGAATGCAACCTCGTTGCCATCGGTGACATAGTCGTCGGAAATCGCGGCTGCGAGAGCCTCGGGGGTGATGACCTTGACGCGGAGACCTTCGGCGGCCTTGGTGCCCACGTTTTGCACACCGATTTGAAACTCCGTCGCGTCGCCCACTGCCAACGGACCGTCTCTGCTGGTGATGGCCACGTTGATTTTCGGACGGCTCATCACTTGCGTCAATTGACGTGTGTCAGAATATAGCTCACGGTCGGCGCTGGCCGTAATCTCTTGGGCCAGTTCGCCCTCCGTAACCGCCCTCGCTTTGAACGGCAGCGTCTCGGTGCCGCCAGCAGCAACGCTTTCGAGATACCACGTCATAGTGTTCGTTCGGCGATCGAAATTGACCGGCCGGCCCAGCACCGTCAACTGCAGACCGGTGGGCAGCGAGGCCACCACCTTGACGTTCTCCGCAGCCGTATCGCCGGGATTCGACACACGGATCTCGTACACGCCCTCTCGCCCCACGAAGTTCGTCCGAGGTCCGTCGGCAGCTACTTCGATCACCGCACGGCGGATACGGACTTTGGCATCGACGTTCGACTCGGATCCACTGGCGTCGGCAACCGTAAACCGAGCCTCAAGGATTCCCGGGCCGATCGCCGAGGCGGTCACGGGCACCTTCTTCGAGTCGCCCGGACGCAGCCAATCGAGCGGTAACGATTCGTTCGATTCCCGGTCCGGCAATGCGTGGGACGGCAACTGGGGTGTGACGACGATTCCATCGGCCACTCCATCGCCGACGTTTGTGACAACCAGCACAAACGTCACCTTGTCGCCGTAAATGGCTTCTTCGGGCGTTTCACAGGTCATTGTGACTTGAGGACGGCGTACGTGCATCGTGGCGCGACGTGAAACGGAGAAGCTGGCCATAGCCGCCAAGTCGATTGCTCCGGTTTCGCGCGGCAACAATTGAAGCTCGATTAACCTGGATTCCTTGGCATCAAGGCTGCCCACGTCGAAATGCAGTTTGTCATCCGCTCTGTCTGTCGGCTGTGGAGTGGCTTCGATCAAGTCGACCTGCTTGGGCAACGTGGCGATAACCTGGAGATTCTCCGCCGTGATGTCGCCGAGGTTCTTGACTGCGATCTGGTACTTGGCGGTTTTGCCCACATTGATTTCAACCGGGTTCGCTGTCTCGATCGAAATGACCGGCAGCGCCGCGGTGACGTTCATATCAATGGGAGCGGAACCGTGCGTTCTGGGTTGACTCCGCCGCGGCGTGTTTGTCGAACCACTTGGTCGAGGTTCTGCGGACACGTCCAAGTCCAGCGGAGCCGGTGACAACGACGGGACAGTGACCGGCGGTGGCGAAGGCAAGCCCAAGTCTTTTGGATCTCTGCGGGGTTGCGGTTCGTTCGCGTTTTCCGGATTCTGCAACTGCTGCTTCGACGCGTCGACGGTGGTGCGGAGTACCGATCGAGCGGGAACAGCAGGCCGCTCGGCGACGAATCTTCGCGGACCGGTGGCCGCCAGCGGTTCGAGCGTGACTCGGTTGGCGTCCTCCAGTAGGCGCAAATCATCCGCAGGTTCCAGAACAACGGGCGTACCGCTGACTTGCTGCGTAGTACCTTCGTCGGAATGAAGGCGCGATGTGAGAAGACAGACAATTGCCAACCAGGCGGCAAACCAAACCGTCCGTGCGTGCATCTTGCGAATCTCCGTATTCCCTAGGCCGTTTGAATTGCTGAATTGATCGGGGGTCAGGTTTGTTTTTCGTCCGTCACTCGCCGGGAAACGGCACGAAAATCCGGCGAGTTTGCGGATCAGGTCATCGCAGCCGGCGTGTGCAAGGAACGATTCAGAAGTGCCGAAAGACGCGGCTGAGACTATCGCTCGCGTTGTCCCTGTCGGCACGGTTGCTCGGCGTCGAACGGCGATAGCCGTGAAATCCGCAGAAGCGGAGCAGAGAAAACAACCGCCAAGAGGCGGTGCTGTTCGTTTCGGAGTAACCGGCATTAAGTGCAACACGCACGGAATCTATCCCTCCAGCAAATCCAGCAGTTCGCTGGGCCGGTGGATAACTGCCTTCGCGCCGCTCTGCTGTAATTCTTCGAGAGAACGGAATCCCCAGAGGGCTCCCACCGCGTGCATGCCGGCGGCCGCCGCCGTCTTCATGTCAATGGCCGAATCTCCCAGGTAAAGGAACTCATCGGCCGGAACGCCCATCGCGTCAATGATCTCTAACGCCCCGGCGGGATCCGGCTTGCGTGGGATACCGTCGCGCTGGCCAAGGACCAATCGGAACTGGTACTCCGGTAGGTACTCCCGGACGCATTGTTTGGTAAACGCATCCGGCTTGTTGGACAGGACGGCCATCTCGACCTGCCGCGCCGTCAGCGCGTCCAACAACTCTCGAATGCCGTCATACGGGCGCGTGCGGACATTCCACTCGCGGCCATACGCCACGCGGAAGCCTTCGGCGCAACTCGCCATGACTTCATCCGGGTCCACCTCTGCCGGAAGGGCTTTGCGGAAGAGCACGATCAGCCCTTCGCCGACGAACTGGCGATAAGCGTCAATGTCGTGCGTCGGATAGCCAAGTTCCGCCAGCACGCGGTTCGCCGAATGAGCAATGTCGGCCAGCGTGTCCAACAGAGTTCCGTCCAAGTCAAAGAGAACTGCAGAGAACCGCATATCGCATCCTTCGGCAAACGAGAGTATCAAGCGTTTCCGTCGACTGGCGCGACCTCATTCCAAGCGTGGCGGCCGAAAGGGGTGCTCGCCGGCAGCGAAAAGCAGTCGTCGCAGGTTCACCAATTCATCACGGTTCAACTTCAGTGCTTCGATCGTAGCGCGGCCAACAGGAGTCAAACCGATGATCAGTTCGTAGGAGTCATCCCAAGTGAAATGCTTCTTCCACCGTTCCTTCCTCGGATTGAAGAGGGGGACGAACTGTCCAGTAATTGGATCGGGTGCTTCGACTTTGTTGTACTTGTGGTTGTTGCAGCCCTGGTACGCAAAGGCAAGGTTATCCAGCACGGTTTCGCCGTCGCGGCTGCGTGGCTTTATGTGTTCGAGCGAGAAAGGCTGGGTGGAATACCACGATTGACTCTGGCAATATTCGCAGCATCCGGCAGCGCGCAGCTCGACCTTCCGGCGCAAGGAGCTGCCTTCGTCAGGGGGCATCGGTGGGCTCCCCGATTTGCAGTTGGCGCGTCAATTCCGACACGGCTACACCCCGAACCGACGCGAGTTGCGTCAGTGCCTCGACTCGTGAAGTATCGAAGGCTTCCGTTTCTTTGGTGAGCCGTCGCAGGTCGTCATATTCCTGTTCGCTCAGCGTTTCTGCGTCGCGTTTCTGAATCAACGCGTCATACTGACTCTGCACGTCATTCGGGAAACGAGCGTTGATCCTTCGTAGCAACTCGGCCTCCTCCATCGACACACTCGGTGCACTACGCCTAGCACGCAACGCCAAAACCGCTGCCGTGAGCTGCCCGAGGTCCTCTTCGCTCAACTGCTCCGCAGCCTTGACCATGACGTCAACACTCACATCAGCCTGGATATTGATAGTCGGCATGCGACGGCTCCCTGGCACTTATCTGGAAACGTAATCTCCCTTATCAGTATACCGTACGGACCGGTAGCCGAAACTACACCTTTCCCGTCGTGCTTAACATCACGCTCGCGCATGGCACGACTTTGCTCGATTCCTGCAGGACCCTCCGGTCCCAAAGTGCGAACGGTGCCTATCTCACCGTACTGTCCGCTTACTTCTTCTTCGTCCGGCGCTGCCGGATCCGCTCGAGGATCTGTTGCTCGTACTTCAACGCTTCTTCGGGAATCGCCATTGGCTCGACAGGCGTACGGTCCAGTTCGTCGTCCTCGCCCAGCGTCCGAAGCTTAATGCCTCGATACGAAACTGGATCGCCGTGATCCTGAAACAACAAGTTTCGTCCACGGGCTGTCAGGTCGGCTCCGCGGATGCTAAGCCGCTCCACATCAGCCGCGTATTTCGGATCGCTGTAGTCCATGTCGATGACCTTTTCGCCGTTCAGCCAATGCTGAACCACCGTGCCTTTGCAGACGACTCGACCGCAATTCCACTGGCCGACCGGTTTGGTCGCGTCTTTCGACGGGGCTATGCAGAAATACAACGAAGCAGCGCTCGTACGCGGATTTCGGCCGTCGCGGTGCCGCTGGTTGTCGAGGATCTGGTATTCGTATTGCCCTGGCCGGTAATACACGCCGCTGTTGCTGCCCTCGCCCACTTTCCACTCGAAACGTAATTCGAAATCGTCCGGGATCATCTTGGCCGGATAAGTCAATCCGCCGCCTTTCTTGGCCCGCGAGATGGCTCCGTCCTCGACGATCCAATTGCCACTTTGCTGCCAGCCGTCCAGCCCCTTGCCGTCGAAGAGCAACTCGAATCCGGCCTTCTTCTCTTCCTCGGTCACAACGTTCGGGTCATTAGCCTCGCCCGCAAATGCAAGTGCCATGGGGAACACGATCGCCGACGCTATCGAAACGAGCAGGAAGCTCCTGCAGTGTCCTCGTTGCCTAATCATGGTCCACTCTCCTTTCTTCACTTTTTCGCCGGTGGCGGTTTGGGGCCGCCGTAAACCTCGATTTCCCAAATGCGCGATATTTCAACCTGCGTCTCGGTCACCCACAGGCGAATGCGACTAGTCTTGATGGGCGGAAAACGAACGTGCCAATCGACCGCCCGGTTGCCTTCGGCTTGCGTATCGTCGACATCCCGCCAATTGTCGCCGTCGCCGGACTGTAACACAAACTTCTGAATCGGAGCGACTAACTGGCCGTCGCCGTCGCGAAACCCGGAGATGACACGGACGGCTGAAATAGTCTGAGGCTCGGACCAGACGAGTTCGACCCAATTCGGCGTTTGTGGATCGCTGAGCCACCGTCCGTCATTGTCGGTCACGGCCGCCTTTCCATCGTTCAATAAGTCCGGGGCATTCGTGTCTGTCTTCAAACAACCGGACACCTGGACTTTGGCCTTCCGCGCCAGGTTCTCCCCGGCCGCGGCCAGCCATTCCGGTGGCTCGATCGACGTGATCAATGGAGGCAACTTCCCCACGCCCTGCTGCATCAACTCCTTCAATTCGTCCAGATGGTCTTTGTACACGTCACGCGGGGCGACGTCGTGCTCCTTGCACAGCGAGGCGGCCATGCCGACGATCTCGCCCATGCAACCTCCGGTACGCATCACGCGTACCGATCCCAGCGCGTCGTGCGTAACGCTGATGTCGCGGCCGGCCATGAACAGATTCGTCACATTGCGCGAGTAGAGGCAACGATAAGGGACCCAGTAGGGCGTCTTGTAGCGAGTGAAGTGAGCCTTCGCAATGAACGCGTCGCCTTCGAATCCGGCCTCGTAACGCGGGTCCGGCAAGTGCAGGTCGATCGACCAGCCGGTTGGAACGCAGCCGTCCGGGTATTCCTTGCCGTCCAGCAGGTCCTCTTTTGCCAAAATGACGTCGCCCAAAAGCCTGCGCGATTCGCGTTTGCCGGAAACATAGGCGGACCAATTCAGTTTGTAGTTGGCATATCGCCCGTCGACATTCTTCAGCGCATCCCAGGCGCCGTACATGGCTCGAAGGTTCCAATCGCGAATGTACTCGCTCTTGTCGAACGGATCGTGGTCGAAACCGCTTTCCCAGTACCAGCCGCCAAGAGATTCGATGCTGCGCGAATTGTCCGTGCCGGCAGTCCCCGGTTTCGCTCGCCCGGGAAACGGTTTATCGGTCAGATCCAGCGCCCAGACACATCGCTGAAACGGAGCGGGCTTGCCAGTGTCGATCACGTTCCACAGATTACAGCGGCCCATGTGGCCTTTGTCAGTCAGTTCGTGATCGGCCCCGGCCAAATGGCCAATGCAGCCGTCGCCCGTGGAATCAACGAACCAACGCCCCACAAACCGGCGACGCTCGCCGGTCGTCGTATGTTGGGCAATCACGGCGCACAATCGACCGTCGTCCGTCTCGACGGCGTTCGCGCGGTGACAGAGGAATAGCGAAATCCCAGGTTCGGCCCGGACGATGGCAAGCTTGTTTTCGTCCTCGTACAAATCGGCAGTATTTGACGGGCCGTAATGAGCATGGCGTGCTTGCTCCAGTTCTCGAACGACATCGCCGACGCGCGGATACGGTTCTTTATTGCGAGCGCCTTGGAGCCAGACGCGGACTTCCGAACTGTTGTTCCCAGCCAGGACCGGGCGATCCTGAATCAACGCCACGGTTAGACCCAACCGAGCAGCCGATAGCGATGCGCACGTACCGGCAATTCCACCTCCAACGACAACAAGGTCATATTCGCCAGCCTCCGGCGGTTCGTCGGGCAGTCCGAGCAGCTTGCGACGGAATTGGCCCATCGCAGGTTCTTGGTTGGGAGGCGTGAAATCCGCTTCGGTGGTCAGGACGATCGCGTCACAGCGGCCTTCGAAGCCGGTCAGATCGTGTAAAGCGACAGCCACCGCTTGCTTCGCGATTTCGACCGTGCCCCCATCCTGCCAATGCCATTCGGCACCTTCCGCGCCGAACTGAGTCTCCAGCGTCTTTCCGTCGATAAGCACTTGGAACTTGCCCGGAGCCCCCGGGGCATTCCAAGTCGCCACCCAGTCACGAGTCCGCACCCAAACACGGTAGGTGCCGGCCTCCGGAAGATTCACCGTGGTTGTGGCATCACTCACGGCCACACCCAGACCGTGAGCCAACAAGTAGGGCGACCCCATCTGGTCCATGAATTGCGCATCGACAACCCAGCCGCCGAGGTCGTCAAACCGCTCGGTCTCTAACAACACCGTCTCGGCCGCCGCCGGCACGACAGCGGCCAGAGACAACACAATAGTCCAAAAAACGCGGTACATGGCTGCTCCCTTGTTCAGGATGCTCTCCATCTTGAGTCCCCAAGAAATATCAAATCTCACAATGGCTATGCGTAGAAGGCCGAACCAATCCGTACCAATGTCGCACCTTCTTCGATGGCTACCTCGAAATCACCGCTCATCCCCATCGACAGTTCGTCCAGCGAGATCTCCGGCGGACACGCCGTCGCAAGTTTATCTCGCAGCTCGCGCAGACGGATGAAGTCTTGTCGCGCTTCATCCAAACTGCCGCCCCAACTGGCCATGGCCATCAGGCCGCGGATTCGCAGGCCGCTTAGTTCAGCGAGCTTCGGCAGAAGCGGTTCCACTTCGTCGTGTGCAAATCCGTGTTTGGTCGCATCTCCGGAGACGTTCACCTCGACTAATACATCCGTGACTCGCCCCGCTTCTTGCGACAGCCGATCGACGGCCTCCAGCAGACGCAGACTGTCGCCGGCGTGCAACAAGGTGACATAGGGCAATGTGCGACGCGCCTTGTTCCGCTGCAGGTGGCCGATCATGTGCCAGTGAATGGGCCGACCCTGTAACTGGTCCGCCCGGTCCCACAACTGCTGCGGGCGGTTTTCGCCCATCTTCGTACAGCCGGCCGCAATCAAGGCGTCGATTTCCTCGATGCCCACGTACTTGGTCACAGCTATCAGCGATACCTCCCCCGCACGTCGCCCACTCCGCATTGCGGCATCGGCGATCGACTCGCGAATGCGAGCCACGTTATCAGCAATACGTTCTGCCGTCACGGTCATGTTACGTCAGCCAAGGACGGTCGTTTCATTCAATCCAGGATCTTCCGCAGAACTGGCTCGTACGCGTCCGCGTATCGCACCATCCCCAAGTCGTTGGGATGCGAACCGTCGGTGGCCGCCTCGCCATCGTCGCCCAGCAACACATCGCCTTCCAGATAGTATAAGTGCTGAACATCGGCAGCAATCAGGTTATCGTAAGCCTTTCGCAACGCGGCGCGGCTGGTCGCGTGACGGTCGCGGGCCGATTTGCGGAATGGGGCGTAAGTGTACGTCCGATCCTCGACCAGGAGGATGGGCGTATCTGGTCGTGCTTTCCGTAGTTGCCGTACCAGCGGCTCGGCTCGTTCGGCGACCGCATCAGCCGCCATGTTCGGTAGGCAGTCGATAACGTAGACGGACGCATCCAATTCGGCCAGCAATTCGCCCACCTCGGCCTCCATCCTGCCGTTGCCGGAGAATCCCAAGTTGATCACCGGTCGATCAAGGCGACGGCCCAGGATGCCTGTCATGGATATTCCGGGGCGCGAAGCGCAGGCACCGTGCATAATCGACGTGCCATAGAACACGATTGGTTTGTCGGTGCGCGGCGGTATGGGCCGAAATTCTACCTTTGTGTCGACGCCGATCTCCAGTGATTCGACGCCGTTGTACAGGGGCAGGTACAGCGTATACAAACGCGGCTTCGCATCGGGCAACGGGTCGACGCCTGACACTAACTGCAGCTTCATTTGCTGTGCTGACGGCCGAGCGACGGCCAGCCAGCGGTCTCGGCCCTGATCGTCGCGAGCGTAAAGATCCAAGCCACTGACGCCCGTTGCGGGCATGTGCGGCATGGCCAGGCCGCCGGACAGCAGCGAATAACGTGCGTGAATCGAGGTTGCGTTGGTTTCAAACCTGACGAGCATGCCGGCCGAATGACGGCTCAGACTCCACACGGCCGATCGCACGGTCTTCTCCGCCTTGGCCGGCAAGCGATCGAAGTAGCGAGCCGTATCCGAAAAACCTTTCCCTTCGACACCCCAATCACACACGTCGCGCCATGCGATATCTCCTTCGACCTTTGGCGTCACGTTCGAATCGGCCGCAAAGGATGCCTTGCCCAGTGTGCTGGCGAGAACAACGACCAAGATGACAACAAAGCGTTTTCGATTGGTAGACAATGGTGTTGGCATGGTATTCCTTTGCTTTCTATCCAAAAAGTCATTGGACATTGATACTTGGGCATTGGTCATTCGCCACTAAACAGGCTCCAGTATCTGCAACTGCGTCCCAGCAACCATATCCTTCACCTTCCCGCGGTACTCCATCATGTGCGGTGCTATCAGGTGGTCTTCGAGAGCTTCGATGCTTTCCCATTTTTCGACAACGGTCACGACGTTCTCGCGCACGTCCGCTTGAGCCGAGATATTGGTTTCAACGTCGACTGTCGGACCGTATTCCAGACAGCCTTTCTCCTCTCGCACCAGAGGCACGATCTTGCGGAACTCGTCGAGAAAATCGTCTCTTCTGCCTTGCTTCAGTTTTACCGATGCAATCACGTAGATCATCGTTCTCTCCATTGGCCAGACGCGTGCGTACGATCGGGTCATTTTGGGTTAGATGTCGAGTGCACGCAAGATCCCAGCATATGGCTTCGGGCCATTATCCGAATTGTGTCCCTCTGTTATACTGCGAAGGAATCACTGCTCGTCCACCGAGTCTCGTTTGAACGGCTCATCAAAATGACCACGGTTTTAGGAATCTCGGCCTTCTACCACGACGCGGCAGCGGCCTTGGTCGTCGATGGCGAGATCGCAGCCGCCGCTCAAGAGGAACGATTCACTCGCAAGAAGCACGACGAGCGGTTCCCTACCCACGCCATCGAGTACTGCCTGCAGGAAGCAGGTATCGAGCCCGGCGACTTGGACTACGTCGGCTTCTACGACAAGCCCTTTCTGAAATTCGAGCGATTGCTGGAGACCTATCTGGCATTTGCACCAGCCGGTTTTCAATCTTTCTTGAGTGCCATTCCGGTTTGGTTGAAGCAGAAGTTGTATCTGCGACGCGAGCTGAACCGCGGCCTGAAACATGCGTACAAGAAACGATACGTCTTCACCGAGCACCACGAGTCGCACGCGGCCAGTGCTTTCTTCCCTTCGCCATTTTCCGAGGCCGCGATCCTGACCGTGGATGGCGTCGGCGAATGGGCGACCGCCAGTTACGGCTTCGGCAAAGAGAATCGCATCACGCTGACGAACGAACTGCACTTTCCGCACTCGCCGGGCCTGTTGTATTCGGCCTTCACCTACTTCTGCGGTTTCCGCGTCAATTCCGGCGAGTACAAGCTGATGGGGCTGGCACCCTACGGCGAGCCGAAATACATCGATTTGATTCTGGACAAGTTGATCGACCTGAAAGCGGACGGCTCGTTCCGCATGAACATGTCGTACTTCAACTACTGCCAGGGCCTGACAATGACATCGCGCCGCTTCGATCGGCTGTTCGGTGGTCGGCCACGGAGGCCGGAATCGCCGCTCACCGAGCGCGAGATGGACATGGCGGCGTCGATCCAGGTTGTGACGGAAGAAATCATCATGCGCATGGCTCGCCATGTGCATGACGAAACGGGACTGGACCGTTTGTGTCTTGCCGGCGGCGTGGCACTGAACTGTGTGGCCAACGGCCGCATCCTTCGCGAAGGCCCGTTCGGCGACATCTGGATCCAGCCGGCAGCCGGCGACGCAGGCGGTGCGTTGGGAGTCGCCTTGTTCATTTGGCATCAACTGCTCGACAAGCCTCGCCATCCAAATCCGTTGGATCACCAGAAGGGATCGTATTTGGGTCCAAGGTTCTCTGAAAAGGAGATCAAGTCCTTCCTGGACGACATCGGCGCTCGGTACCGATATTTCGACGACGAGGACCAGTTGTGTGACCACGTCGCGGATCTGATATCCCAGGACAAGGTCATTGGCTGGTTGCAGGACCGCATGGAATTCGGACCACGGGCACTGGGGGCGCGCAGCATTCTGGGCGACGCGCGGAGCCGCAAGATGCAGTCGGTCATGAATTTGAAGATCAAGTTCCGCGAGTCGTTTCGTCCGTTCGCTCCGTCCGTGTTGGAGGAACATGTGGACGAGTATTTCGAGGCGCGCCCGCACGAGCCAAGCCCGTACATGCTGCTGGTGGCACCAGTGAATCCGGACAAGCGAGCGAAGCTGAGCGACGACGACCTGCAACTTCACGGCATCGACAAACTGAAAACGTGCCGATCGGTGATTCCCGCGATTACTCACGTGGACTATTCGGCTCGCGTACAGACGGTCGACGCCGACCGCCACGGACGATACTACCGGCTGCTGAAGCGATTCGAACAGAAGACGGGTTCGGCGGTTGTCATCAATACCAGCTTCAACGTTCGCGGCGAACCGATCGTCTGCACGCCGGAACACGCCTACCGCTGTTTCATGGCTACGAACATGGACGTTTTGGTGTTGGAACGGTTCGTTCTGTCGAAGGACGAGCAACCGAACGCCAAACAGCACGAGATCGACGAATACCTGGAGCAGTTCGAGCTGGACTAGCGCGGCGCCGCGACTTCCCCGTTTAACCCGAAGCCGCAGGCGATGGCGGGCGCTACGCGTTGACGATCCATCCCACTGCCCGCCATCGCCTGCGGCTTCGGGTTAAACGACCTGACTGCGCGGCCTCAATGGCACATAGGCGCGCAGCCAAAGACGCGGTAAAAGAGAAGTAGAGAATTGGCAACGCAGCGAAGAACCTGTCAAGAGAGACTCTATGAAAAAGCAAGTCAACATCGACGGCGTCAACTTGCAGTTGAGCCAAACGCAAGATGCAAAGGGCGAGTGGATCGGGCAGCAGGAGACCCTCCAGCAACTACTGGCTTGCTGGCTGGTGGTCAGCGACGACGATCTGCCGCTCACGCCGAGGATCATCGGTGTACCCGGAATCGGAAAAACGGCATTGGCGATGGCCGGGGCAGAGGCGAACGGGCGGGAGCTGTACGTCTATCAATGCACCGCCGATACGCGTCCGGAGGACTTGTTGATCACGCCCGTGTTGGCCGAGAGCGGCAAGATCGCTTATCACGCTTCGTCTTTGGTCACGGCCATGATTCGCGGCGGCGTGTGCATCTTGGACGAGGGCAACCGGATGAACGAGAAATCCTGGGCCAGCCTGGCGCCGCTCTTGGACCATCGCCGATACGTGGAATCGGTGGTGGCGGGCGTTACCGTGCGAGCCCATCCGGATTTTCGCTGCGCCGTGACGATGAACCAAGACGACTCGACCTACGAGATTCCCGACTACATTCTCAGCCGATTGCAGCCGACCCTGAGCCTTGGATTCCCCTGCAAGCAAGATGAATTGGCGATCCTCCAATACCACTTGCCCTTTGCCGAGACTGACATGTTGGCCATGACGGTGATGTTCCTGCAGCAGTCTCACGCGTTGAACCTGGACTTCTCGCCTCGCGACGGCATCAATATGTTGCGGTACGCCATGAAACGATTGCGGCAGAACTCCGATCACCCAGCAGCAAAAGACGCCGCGTGGCGCGAGTCGCTCGAAGCGTGTTTGGGCGAGGACGCTATGGATTTGGAGTCATTGGCCGAACGCCGTTCACGGACGCTGGGCGGGGATGCGGTGCCGTTGGGACTGGGAGATTTCTTTTTTGATCCGACCGATCCGTTGCATCCCGACCGGCAAGAGGAAGACGAAGACGACGACATTGAGTTCTAATGGAGGAGTGTGCCACTGCTGGGAATCGAACGTGCTATCCATGGTACGAGACTCACCACGATTCCCAGCAGTGCTGCGCCGCCCGCCAGCGCAACACTGCTCGAAACGATGGAAAGCGACCGCACATGGTGGGCCCTCGTCGTTTCGAGCAGTGGCACACCGCGCAGAACTGGCGAGTTACTTTGGCACACGTTACTGCGAGCAAGTGACGAGCAACCCATGTTGCACGACGCACTGAAAATCGGGCCCCGCATCACGGCGTTGCCGATCATCTACGGCAGCGGCGATTTTGCGCTCGAAGTGCGCCGCGTGATGCTCGACCACCGTTTCGATTGTCTGGCCGTGCCACTACCGCCTTCGTTCCAGTACGACGTGGAACGAGCGATCGAGCTTCTGCCCACGCCCACTTTGGTCACGCAAGCCGAGAACCCGCTTTTTCGAACCGAGTGGACACCGGAGTCCGACCTGGACCCAGATGACGACGACGAGGGCGATCGAACGCTCAGCTATGTGCCGATCGATCCTTGTCAGGGCGTAATCATGGCCCTGCGCATCGCGATGGGGGAACACTTGCCGCGCCGGTTCGTCGACCTGGAGACATCGCAGTTCGAGCCGCACAGCGCCGTGCTTCCAGATCCGTACGCCTTGAAGAAGGTCGCCATCGAACGATTCGCGGCAGCCCTGCTACCGCACATCGGCCGATTGCCGTCCGGACAGCCGCAGGATCGTGTTGTTCACATGGCCGAGCGACTGCGGGACTTGGAGAAGCGTTACAAATCGATCCTGTTCGTGTGTTCCGTGTTGGATTGGCCGTGGGTCCGAGAAGCGTACATGGAGCGTACGCCGTCGGTCGCCGAAGACGACGTGGTGGAATCCACGGTGACGTATCAAGCCAGCCTGCGAACACTGGTTTTCCTGCTGGGCGAGTTGCCGTTCATCACGGGACTGTACGAACGGGCGCGAGCCGAATTGGAGGACGACGAAAACCTGTCGATAGACGGCGTGAAGGAGTTACTGCTCACCGCACGCTCCTCCTATCTGGCCGAGTTCAAGGGTCGCGCACGTAAAATCACACCACATCTGTTGTCGCAGTGCCTGAAGTACATCCGCAACCTGTCGTTGATCGAACGACGCATGACGCCCGACTTGTACAACCTGGTGATCGCCTCCAAACAGGTCTTCGGTGACCAGTATGCAATTCACGTGGCGGAAAGGGCCCGCGACTATCCGTACGAAGAAGACACGGAATTCGAAACGGTCAAACTGGGCATCGAGCAAGCCGAATTGCCCGACGGCGACATTGTCGAACTGGTCAGCCGTTTGCCCGGTCCGCCCGTCGTCTGGCGTAGCTGCGATTTGCGGCGCCGTCCGGAGCGCGAGGAAGTCGAACGCTGGAGCATGCAATGGAACCCGTTCTCGCAATGCAGTTGGCCGCCGGAGGATGATCTGATCGAGGACTTCCGCACACATGTCTTCGATCGCGCAAAGACGGTGATGGGCGCCGATTTGGCCCGATCCGAGAAATTCACCACCAGCGTCATGGACGGCATCGACATCCGAGAGACGTTGCGACACTGGTACGATGGCGACATCTACGTCAAAGTGCTACCCCCTGCCCGTGGCGACCTTGATTGCGCAGTCATGCTGTTCGATTCGCCAGCCGACCCTCGCGATTATCCTTGGCGGACCACGTGGTACGCCGAGCACGACATGGAGTCGACGCTGGCCTTCTTTGCCACCGACTTTCGCCAAGAGCCGGTTGGACCGGGCATTTGCCTGGCCACCTACGGCGGGGCGCTGTTCCTGTATCCGCCGGTCCACATCGACGACGTGTGGACCGACCGCCGACTGGACTTCACCGAAACGATGGAGGAACGGTTGCTGGCTGCGGCTTGCCTGCACAGCCGTTCGAAGCACATCGCATTGCTCAGTCCCCTGCCGCCCGGCGCCGGGTGGCGACGGCTGGCACGACGCTTCAAGAAGAACTGGGTCCATCTGCCGCTCGGCCAGTTCAGCGACTCGACGGTTCAGCAATTGCGGATCGTCCACGTGCTGAACGGCAAGCAGGTCCGCAGCTACGCAGCCCAGTTCATTCGGCGGGCGTGACCGCGGCGGCCGACTCGGCAATCCGGGCAACAGCCGCCTCACAACGAGCTGCAATGTCGTCCTCGCCCGTCAGGCAAACATCCAGGTCTCTGAGCAACCCGTCTTTGATGTCGTAGATCCAACCGTGCAGCGCCGTTTGCTGACCGCGAGACCACGCATCTTTCACGATGTTTGTAGTGCACAGATTGTCGACCTGCTCGATTACGTTCAACTCGCAAAAAATGTTCGCCTTCAGATCGGCGTCAGCGACCGACTCCAACAAGTCGCGGTGCTTCTCCCGGACATCGACGGCGTGTTGGAGCCAATGATCGATCAATCCCATGCGGTCATTCCGCAGGACCGCGAGTAGTCCGCCGCAACGATAATGGCCGCAGACAATCACATGTTTAACCTGCAGGACGTCCACCGCATATTGGAGGACCGAAAGACAGTTCAGGTCCGTATGCACAAAAAGGTTGGCCACGTTGCGATGCACGAAAAGCTCGCCCGGCAACAGGCCCACTATTTGATTGGCCGGAACGCGACTATCCGAGCAGCCGATCCAAAGGATCTCCGGGAACTGTCCTTCCGCGAGACGCTCGAAAAACGTGGCGTCTTTCGCGAGCATTTGTTCAACCCACGCTCGGTTGTTGTCAAAAAGGTGCCTGAGCTGCCGCATGGTTCTAGCCGCCTATAGTAGGGTTCATGTGCCAGGCCGTTTTCGAATCTCATTTACAGTCGTCAGCGGTGGCGGTATTCTTGGCGGACGTAGGGGAGCGTGTCAAGATCAAGGCATCCAAAGTCCGGCGATTGTCTATCGAAGGAATCGTCGATATATATGTGTCAACTTTCGCGTGAAGGTTGCGAAATCCTGGAAGCGGATAGTCGCCGTGTTCTCCGAACTCGGTGTCTTCCCTCACCGACCTCGGAGAGGACGGCGACAAACGTGGCAGCTTCTTCTCGGCCAATTCTAAACCACTGCCGACGTAGAGACAGAAGGAGGTTAAGTACCATGAGCGTGATTCGATGTGACCGAGTACTTATCACTGTAGCGATGGTGTCTTGCGCCGTTTGTGTTTGGCAAGCCCTGCTTCCCAGCGGAACGACGGCAGCGGAAGAGAATGGTGCGCATGGAGTGAATTTGAAGGCGCTAACACGTATCGGTGCGGACGTTGACGAAAACGGTTGGACCGCATTCAAGACGAGCGACGATACGCGGGTGATCCACGTCAGCAGTTCTCAGGGAAACGACGAAAACGACGGGCAAACGCCCGACAAGCCAATGAAGACGCCGGCCAATGCCCTGGCCCTTCTGCGAGACGGCTTTCCCGATTGGGTTTTGTTGCGGCGAGGCGACGTGTGGTTCGAACCGTTGGGCAGAGTGAACGTATCGGGCCGCAGTCCGCAGGAGCCGATTCTCCTTGGCGCATACGGCGATACCGGCGATCGGCCGAAACTGATGTTGGGCGACCACAAGTCCGGTTTGGACATCACCGGGCGGCAGACATCGAACATTGCCATCGTTGGGATCCACTTCTACGATCACAAGGGCGACCCATCGACCGAGCACTTTGTCCGCGATCGCGCAAAAGTGAACCACGGCGTCTGGTACTACAGCTTGGGCGAGAACATCCTGATCGAGGACTGCCGGTTTCAGATGCTCCGTGGCGTGACTGGGCTCGGCAGAATCTGGGTGCCCGAAGGGCAACCCACGCCGGAATGGGGAATGCGGAACATGCAGGTACGGCGGTGCGTGGTAGACGGCGCGTGGTCGACCAGCGGGCATTGCCAGGGATGCTTCTTCAACGAAGTCCACGGGCTGCTGTTGGAGGAAAATGTCCTGGATCACAACGGCTGGAATCTCGAAACCGGCGATCTGCCCACCGTGTTCAATCACAACGTCTACATCACGACGCAGTGCGACAACGTCGTGGCACGCGGAAACATCGTTTCGCGCGGATCGACCACTGGTTTGTATTGCCGCACGAACGGCATCCTCGAAGGCAATCTGTGTGTGGACAACAGTCCAGCGCTGAATCTGGGACGCATCACCAAGTTCAGGCCCGGTGGTGTGACGGGGCGCATTTCGGGCAATGTCGTGATCGGTGCGCCGACTCGTGAGGGACACAAGGGTATCCGCATCGCCAGCAATGGGATCGAGGTGGGCAATATCAATCGCGGGGGTGTTGTCGTCGAGGATAACATCGTTATCGGCACCAATGGAGCCGAGGGCTATGCTCTGAAGATCAGTCCCCTTGGCGTCGGCGTGCACAACGCTATGTTTCGGCGAAACGTCGTTTACAATTGGCCGCGCATGTTGAACTGGGTGGGCGTACCAGGAAACGAGCTGGCAAAGCAGCAGCTTTCGGACATTGTGTTTGCCAGCAACAGTTTTCAGCTTCAACAGCACAGCGATGCGGAGTCCCCGTCCATACGGTGTCGAGACACGGAGACGAGCGAAGGCATGACCTTTCGAGACAATCTCCTCTATCACGAACCTCCAGACGCCAAGTGCGTCGAGTTGAAGGAGAGGCAGTTAACATTCGCTGAATGGTTGGACGAGATCGAGGATTCCGGCAACAGAATGCAGAAGGCCGAGTTTGCCGCTCCGAACCGCACCGTGGGCACGTATCACGAAACACTTGGCAAAGAAGCAACACTCGAAGCGTTCTTGCTGGAAGCCCGCAAACAGTCCAAGCACAACTGGCGCAAAGAGTACACAGCTAAGGCTGTCATCGAGTACATTCGCGACGGGTTCCGTTGATGATCGGCTCTCGAAGGGCCCCGCCTGCGATCGCCGCAGGGCCATTTACTTCTTCACTTTGCGGATACGGATGTGTCGTAACCCGAAGCGTAAGCGAGGGACTTCTCCGAGGATTCCCTCGCTTACGCTTCGGGTTTCGATGCTGTCACAGACTGTGTAGCTTGAACAAATCAAATGCCCTGGCGATCGCCGGTCAATTGTGGACGAGTCCAGGCTGACATGGTAGGGTGAATGGCATGGCGAGGATGGCTTGGAGCCAATCCTCCTTTTCTGGCCGTAATGCTAGTCTGACGCGTTAGTCCAAATCGAGTTGGCAGGACGGGGCGTTCCCGCCCGCGATGGTTTCACCGTTCCCCCGGATAATGTGAGGAGTTGAGCATGCGTTCTGTTATGGTTTTCTCGGGTGCGGCAATCCTGGCCGCCTGGGCGTTGGTCGCCGAGGCGGGGGAGTTGGCTGCACCGGTCCACGTGATGTCCGACGGCCAGCCGCTTGACGTCGGCGGCATCGGATATGCCGCCCCGTTCATGGGCGACTACGACGGCGACGGCGTGCGCGATCTTTTGGTGGGTGTGTTTTCTGAAGGCCGATTGCGGATCTATCGCAATCTTGGCACAAACGCGAAGCCGAAGTTTGGCGGCTACGAGCAGTTCAAGGGCGGGGCCGAAACCGGTCGCGTCCCGGCTGGATGATGCATCGGTTTCACTCCCATGTTGGGAGATTTCGACGCCGACGGTGATTTGGACGTGCTTTCGGGATCGTATCCAGGGGAACTGTATCTATTTCGACGAAACGCAGACGGCTCGTTCGCAGATGGCGAGACGCTGAAGGACCGCGACGGCAATGCCATCAAGGCAGACAAGGCATCGACCGTCTTCTTGGCCGACTGGGACGCCGACGGCGATCTGGACATGGTACTGGGCAGCATTCGAGGCGATGTGTACTTGGTCATCAACGAAGGCGCCGCCAAAGCGCCGGAATTCGGCAAGCCGGTCAAGTTGGACTTGGATTTGGCGGGTAGCAATTCGGGACCGATCGTGGCCGATTGGGACGGCGACGGCTTGGCTGATTTGTTGGTCGGCCTGAGCGACGGCAGTGCCCATTGGCTCCGCAACGTCGGCACCGCCGAAAAGCCCAAATTCGCTTCGAGCGAGACGCTGGTGGAAAAGAGTGGCTTTGGCTTCCGATTCGAGGATCGCAAGCCGGGACAGTGGGGGGCTCGGGTCAAACTGTGCGCAACGGATTTCAACGGCGATGGACGACTCGACTTGCTCTTGGGTGATCGCTCTGGTGACGTCGTTGAACCCGAGATGACGGACGAGCAGCGGCAGGCCTACGATAAAGCGAAGCAACAAATGGCCGAGCTTATGAAACAGCGTGCCGAGGCCTCGGCCAAGTTGATCAAACTGCAACGGGAGAGTCGGAACGCGGAGAAGCCGGCGACTGACGAAGATCGTCAGCGGGCGAAGGAAAGAGCCAGCGAACTGCAAGAGTTGGTGAAAGGGTTGCAGAAGCTGAACACCGAATACGCCGCTTGCAGCCAGAAGCTCCGTGAGTTCGGCCCACAGAAGGTCAGACACGGTTTCGTCTGGTTCTTCCAGCGCAAGCCGAAAGCCGAGTAACTTCTGTGGCCAAGGATGGCGGAGACGAATTGAAGGCAAAGCAGCCCCGGAGAGTTTTGGGATGGGCCGTGTTGTGTCGCGGTCTCCCCTGTTGTGTCGCGGTCTCCCGACCGCGACACGCGTGCGACCGCAGGTCTCCAAGAATCCGGGGAGACCTGCGGTCGGCGAGTGGTCCGGTCGGGAGACCGGACCACAACCAGGGAGCCCACAATGCGGAGGAAGGAACTGATGGACACAAGGCTGGCGACTATTCAATGGTCTTCCCGCATGTTGGCCACTGCTGTGTACGTGTGCTTCGGAACCCTCACCGCTACCGCAGCGGACGCGCCGTCCTCATCGCTTGACGACCCGAAGTACGATGGTCTCAAGGCGGAGTTTCTGAACTTGGATCCGGCGTATTTCTCGGAGGTGGTTTTCTCCGATCACTTTTCCGATGCATCGCAGAATTACGCTAGCGCCGACGGCGCGAACAGACTTGAGCTGAGGATCAACGAAGGCGGGTTCATGGGATGGCACACCTTCGGCGGCACGTATTGGGCCGACAATTCGCTCCACGGGACAAAGTCGCTCGCACGCTACATGACCGGCGGCAGTCCCCACAACAATGGGCCCGTTGGCGGGTCGAGTGTGGACAATGATCACCTCACGGCGATCAAGCATCCGGACCGCATCTACAAGCGGGATACATGGGCGACCGGCTCCGGCACGCGGCTGTGGATCGGTGCCGGTTTCAGGCAGACATTTCTTCTGCCGCTCTTCAAAGGTCTCGAGTACGGTCCGGCCAACCGAATCTGCTTCGAAGTCGAATTACCGACGGACCGTATGCGCTTCTCGTCTCAAGGCCGTACGCGCGACGGCGGCGATCCGGGCAGAGCTCAACTGGTGAACCCCGAAGTGGCCCACGACAATCTCGACTGGGTTCGAGCCGAGATGGGTACTTACACTTCGGTGTATGGATCGGACCTGCTGAACTGGACCAACAACCCGGAGACGGGCGGCACCTTCAACCGCGGTGGGTGCCATTTCTATCACAAGCCCGCGTCGTACCAGCGCTACCCGCTGGACAGAGCTTACGCGCTGAGCAAAGACACGATCGTCTTCTGCTTTGGGCCGGCACCGAGTGGCGTTCGCAGTGGTATGCGCCCGCCCTTTTGCATCAACCCGTTGCTGACCGTCATGGGCGACAACTCCGAGGGCCTCACCGACGCCTACCAGTACATCTCTTACCTGACCCGCGTCTACTTCGACATCCTGTCGACCGAAACGAAACACCCGGCGACCGCCAAGTACAACAAGGTGTGGGTCATGTACGAGCCGAATGACATCCAAGCGCTCAGCGGACGGGGCTCCGTCCTGGGTGTAGACATGGTGACTCGGGACGAGCCCGCGATTCATCCCTTTACGATCTTCAACGATGCCCCAGAAGCGCGGACTTACCGGATCACGATGATGGCCGGTGGCAACTTGGCCTTCGAGTCGGCAAACGACTCGTTCCGCATTTACGTAGACGCAGACGCGAACGAAGCCCACGACGCCGGCGAGGACACTGAACTCGTGCCAGCCGGCACGGTGACGCTAGAGGCGAAGACGGATCTGGACCTCGTAGCCACCCAAAAACCCAACTGGGACAGCACTTACGATACAAACGAGCGTTTCGGCCGTCGTTTCGCCCCGGCGGGTATCACGCTCCAGGAAGTGGGACGGATGCGGATGACATCTTACGCCTTCCGCACCTGGCTCGGGACTGCCGAAGAGGTAGCGAAAAAGGAAACGCTCATCAACGAAATGCGTTATCCATCGCCTGACAGCATTTACGCGACGCAGGCCCAGTGGAACCAGGACAAGCCGGACAACCCCCGACTCGTCCGCAACACGCCCGACTACCAGATGGCCCTCCGCAAGCTGGCCGTACGGCGTCGAACAGGCAGATGAAGTGCGCGTTATTCGGATCGCGCTCAATCGCAGACGAGCCCCAGTTTTTCGACGTGCATCTTGGCTCGGCCGAAGGCCGCAGCGTTCAACCCGCAGCCGAAGACGCAGGTATTGATGTTGCGCGTTTTCCGCCCTGTTCCTCGCTGAGCCGCTCACCAGCGGCAAACCCGTGGGGCTTGGTGGCTACTATAAGGGTGGCTGGCGTCGATGAATACTCCTTCAACCCCAGCCGCTGAATTTCGCGACGCGGCAACACCACCCCACCATTGAACGCGGTGTCAACCCAAACGAGAACGGTCGATTCTGGACCGTTCGGCGTACTGCCGATTTGCACTTCGAGTAGTGCCCGAAGATCGTCATCGACGGTTCCATTCATCGAATCATCACTCCAAGATGGAGTGCGGCGGCATGAGTCAGACGGTCCGGATGGTTGCGGCGGGCGGATCGCGTAGCCTCGTTTAGCGTCTTGCCCAAGAGGTAATCGCCGGATTCGGGCTCTATCACCACAAACTCATCAACGTGTTCGGGCTCCAGAATCGCCCGCAATCGGTTGGCATAAATCTCTTCTGCTTTTCGCACGAATTCGTCAACATCCGATTCTGTCATTGCTTGTCTCTCACCGTCCGATATCATGGTTCATTGTACGCCCGGCTGGTGAACTCCGGCAATACCGACCAAATCCGGCGCCGAGAATGCCGACGGACCATCCATCCGTCTCTTGCAACGTTCTAACCAAGATCACATGCGGCTGCGATGGCTAAAGATTCAAACAAACACAGGGTCCTCGTTCGTCGCAAAAAGGAACTCGATCACGCGCTCAAGAATGATCTTGCTCCGGCTGCGATAGCACGTCGCGCGGAGAAAGTCAGGGCTGCTGCTATCGCTGTAATAAAGAAATACCGCGGGTCATTCGCGCATCTCGAAGGGGGGCCGGGTAATAGAGAATGGAAAGAGCTGAAAGAAAGATGGGATCAGCTTACAACCGATGAAATCGTAGAACTTGTTCGGCAGTGGCCGCCGAGACCCGCTATCCGAGACGTTCGCTTGATGGATTAGCCTTTCAATCGGGGACCAACGCGTGGGGCACGTTTCTAACGTGCCGATGTCCATAAGGTCGTCTGATACGGCACGTTAGGAACGTGCCCCACAGTCATTAAGGGAGGTGGACGATGAGGAACATTTGTGCGGTCTTAGGTTGTGGAATCATGATGGTGAGTATGCTGGCGGCGGTGGGTCGTTCGGCAATGGCTGCACCGCAGGGCGTGACGCTGGTCAAAGACGGTCGATCCCACACAGCGATTTACGTTACCGAGCGCATTATGGCCGAGGATAAACAGACGCAGGGGCAGAAGCGTCAGGCCGTCAAGCTGGAGCAACAGCGTCGTCGCTTGCGGGAATCGGTGCGCGACTTGGCGCGGTACATGGAAAAGATGTCCGGTGGCTCGGTGAAGGTCCATACGGGCGAACCGACCGAGTCCGAGAAGACCCTGGTTCCCATTTTCATCGGCGAACTGGCCCAAGAACGCTTTGGCCAGCCGCAGAAGAAGTGTGTATACGACCAGGGCTTTCGTATCGTTGTCAAAAGCGATGCGGTCGGCCTGATCGGCGAATCGGACCTGGCGACAAGCTATGCGATTTACACTCTTCTCCACGATTTGGGCTGTCGGTGGTACGTGCCCGGCGAGATCGGCGAAGTCATCCCACGAGAAGCAAGTATTGTCTTGCCCAATCAGGATACCGCCAACGCACCGTTTACATATTATCGCGGGATCTGGTATGCCGACGACGCCTATAAACGTCGCAATCGAATGGGCGGTCTGCGTCTGAACGCCGGCCACGCGCTGGAGCGGTATATCACGGCCCAGCAACGCGAGGAGCATCCCGACTGGCAGGCCACCATTAACGGCAAGCCTCATCACAGCCGTCTCAAGTGGAGTCATCCCGGCGTGGCCAACGCCATCGCCGATGAGCTGATCGCGCGACAGGATAAGGACCGTGTTGACAGCCTGTCGCTTTCACCCGGCGACGGGGCTGCGTTCGACGAATCGGCCGAAGACCGGGCGCTGGACGCCGGCGACATCGACCCGACGATGAACGTGGTATCCCTGACCGATCGTTTTCTTTCGCTGACGAACCGCATCGCGGAGAAGGTCACGGCCAAGCATCCCGAGACGCTTTTCGGCATGCTCGCGTATGTGCAGTACACACGTCCGCCACTGCGTGAAAAGGTTCATCCGGCGATTATTCCGCAGATCGCGCCGATCACCTATTCGCGGCATCGCCCGATGAGCGACACGCAAAGCCCCGACGGCAAGAATTTGCTTGAACTGGTCGAAGGCTGGGGCCGGAAGGCGCGGTTCACGTCGTATTACGCCTATGCGTACAACCTCGCCGATACCGGTACGCCCTGTCCGTTCCTGACCAAGTGGGGCACGGACACGCCGATCGTCTTCGCCAACAACTGCCGCCTTTGGCAGCCCGAAACCACGCCGAATTTCGAAACGGCCATGCACGCTTTGTATATGGCCAATCGTCTCGCCTGGGATCCCAGCGAAAAGCCACAGGAGATCTACGACGAAATCAACGCAAACTTCTACGGTGCTGCTGCCGAGCCGATGAGCCGTTACTGGAAGATCATTGACGACGCGTGGATCATGCCTGACGATCACTCCGGCTGCACGTTCGGCCACCTGCGACGCTTCACACCCGAAGTGATGAAAGCCGCCCGGCAGGCCATCGACGACGCCGTCGCGGCGTGTAAGACCGTGACCGAGTATCGTCGCGTTGAAATGGTCGACTGGTCGCTGCGGATGCATGAACTGTTTATGAAAATGAAGCGGGACCTTGCCGAGGGACGGTTTGCGAACCTCGCCGCCGACGCGGATCTTTACATGGGCACGATCAAGGGCCTGGCCAAACGCTATGCCGACAACTACGCCTTTTCCGGTGCACCCTGGACCCGTGACGATTGCAGCGTCAACGTGCGGTATTTCAAGTGGTTCAATCTCAAGACATACGAAGACGCGACTCGCATCGCCGACCGTCGCAGCTTCGCCATGCTGACGCGCAAGCCCCTGCGCGACTGGAAAATCCAGTCTGACCGAGACGACAAGGGGCTCGATGCGGGCTGGCAGAAGGTTGATTTCGACGACAAGTCATGGGGAACGACCGACGTCGCTGTCGATACGTGGTCGGCGATCGGTTACCACGATTACTTCGGAACGATGTGGTATCGCACCGCCGTCCAAACGCCCGCCGCCCCCAAGGACAAGAAGGTGTATCTCTGGATCGCCGCTACCGACGGTCCGGTTCGCGTGTTTGTTAACGGCAAACACGTTCCGTTTATCAATGACGATGGCGAGTCGCTCGATGAGGCTACCGGCTACTGCAAGCCGTTCTCGTTCAATATCACCAGCGTGGTCGAACCCGGGCAGCAGAACGTCATCGCCCTACGCTGCACGCGAGCCGTCCCACCTAACGAAATCGGCACCGGTGGGCTGCTTGGACCCGTAGCGATCTATCGACAGAATTGAAGGGAATGGGATGATGGAATTATTGGCGTTGTTCGTCGCATTGGCCGCGACACCCACGTTTACCTACGATGCGGAAGTGTTGCCGAATCAGGCCAGGCCGCCGTGGTCGTTTCGCGAGACCACGAACTGTTCGGCTGCGGTCGAGGACGGCGTGCTGCACGTGCGGGACGACGGCACCGCGCAGGGCGAACTGCAGTTCATCAGTTTCTCGTGGGCCGCAACCGCCGATCGGCCTCACAGTGTCGAGGCTCGGGTCAAAGTGGCAAGTTGCTCCGGTCCGTCCGGAGTGATCATTCTGGCCGCGGATGGTGTCCGCGAAGTTGGATTGACACTGTTCCCCGATCGCATTGAAAGTCACCGGCTCGAAGCCCGCGCCGAAGTCGATCTGGCCGATGACTTCCACGTCGTACGGCTGGAGATGGTTGGCGACGACGCTGTCGTTAAAGTGGACGGCCACGTCGTGCTTGATCTGACGGGCAAGTCGACGTGGGAGGCGCATGCGGGACGGAACGTGGTCGGCTTCGGCAGTCTGAGCTCCGCGGCGACGGGCGAGGCTTGGTGGGATTACGTGACCTGGTCCGCGGAACAACCAGAAGTGGAGATCTACTCGCACGCCGAACATCATATCGTCTACAAACGCGAGGATGTCTACGCCTGCTTCCCTAGCCTGCATCAGTACGAAGACGGCTCGCTTGTCAGTGGTTTTGGCACGCGAGTGCGGCGAAGCCACATCGACAACACCGGCGGGGCAGCACGGATGGTCAGTCGTGACGGAGGCGTGACGTGGGAGAAAGCCGATGGGACGGCGCCCCATCACAATCCGAATACAGTTCGCGCCGACGGTCATTTGGCCAACGCTAACGCGATCGGTTGGCGTTACGTGGACGAAGGCGAGATGGAGCGATTGAAAGCCGAAGGCCGGACCGTGCGCGCTGTGCGACCGGGTACGGTGGCCTATCTGAGCGGCGCCCGTTTCACGGTTCGTAGCATCACTGGCGAGACGATTCGCCCCTGGGCGGAAATCGACGTACCGCCTGGCGGTGGAATGATGAATTTTCACCAGGCGGCTTACCTGAATCTGGGCAACCGTGTACGGCTGGTCGGCATTTACGATACGGGGCCAGACGGGCACCGCAGCGCCCACGTGCTACGCACAGAGGATGATGGCGACAGTTGGACCTGTCTGCCATTGGCGTTGGGCGACGAACAGATGAGTTTCAACGAGACGGCACTGGGAGCCAATGCCGAAGGGCACGTGATCGCGCTGATGCGGACTGCGGAATCGACGAACAAGAAACAGGCCGGTTTTCTCTATCAGGTGGCGTCAACGGATCGCGGCAAAACTTGGTCCGAGCCGGTCGATACCGGTATCTGGGGCTATCCGGCTCACTTGCTGTTGCTGCCCGATGGCCGGCTGGTGGCGACTTATGGCTATCGCCGAGCACCCATGGGGATTCGAGCTTGCTTCAGCCACGACGGCGGTCGGAGTTGGGACATCGAAAACGAGATCATCCTGCGTGCCGATGGTTTCGGCAGTGGCAGCGATCTTGGCTACCCGATTACGCAACGGCTGAGCGATGGGACCTTGGCGACGATCTACTACTTCAATGGAATCGACAACATCACCCACATCTGCCTGACGCGTTGGACACCGCCGATCAGGTAGCCCCGCGACAAGCGTCATGAGGGATCAGGGTTTCTATCAGTCTGACGAAATCGCTTCTTTGGGGGACTCGCCGTGGCATCGTTCAACACCTACTTCATTCGATACTTTGTGCCGGTACTCTTCTGCGCGGTTTGCAGCGATTCGTTTGCGGCCGAGAAGCCGTCCAGGCCGGACGTCCTCCTGATCATGCCCGATCAGATGCGAGGCGACTGCCTCTCGATTCTCGGGCACGCGGCGGTTCGCACTCCGCACCTGGACGAACTGGCCCGGCAGGGAGCGCTGTTTCGTCGAGCCTATACCACCGTGCCGTCTTGCATCCCCGCACGTCACGCGTTGTTGACTGGTTTGTTTCCTCAGACCAGCGGTGTAGTAGGATACGCGGGAAGGCCGCTTTCCGCTCCGACCATGCCCCAATTACTGCGCGACGCGGGTTATTCGACCGTGTTGGTGGGCCGGAACATGCATCAGATTCCGCGCGCCGAATCATACGGCTACCAAACGCGGATTCTTTGCTCCGCTTACGATGACGGCGACGACTATGATACCTATCTGAAGAAGATCGCGCCACAAACGGACACCGTGCGCAAGCTGGTCGACCATCTGGGCCTGTCGTACAACGGGTGGGAGGCCAAACCGTGGCCGTTCGCCGACGAACACCATCGCGTGGCCTGGATTGTCCGGCAGGCCCGCAGGGTCCTTGCCGAAAGCACGGCCGAGAAGCCGCTGTTTCTGACGGCGTCGTTCGTCGCACCGCATCCACCGCTGTTCCCTTCGAAGAAATACTTCGATCATTATTCCGCGGCCGATCTTCCGCGACCGGCGCACGGCGACTGGGTGGATTGGGAGGCGTTATCCCCCAAGGGCGACCGTGTCGGGCACCGGGTCCTGCTGGAAGGAGAGCCCCTACGCGCCGCGCAGGCCGGATACTTCGGACTGATCGAGCAACTGGACGACGAGATTGCACCGCTGATCGAAGAATTCAAATCGCGGAGCAACCAAGCCGGCCGGCCGTGGCTCGTCTGGGTCATCGCAGACCACGGCGAGATGCTCGGCGACCACGGCTACTTCCGCAAGTGCGAGCCGTACGAGGGGTCGGCTAACATTCCTTTCCTTGTCGCGGGCTCACAGGAATTGGGCTTCCGCTCCGGTCTGCGATCGCATCAGCCGGTTTGCCTTGAGGACGTCATGCCGACACTATTGGAACTGGCAGGCGCCGCACCACCCGTGGTTCTGGACGGCTGCAACCTGGTGCCGGTTCTGCGGGGCGAGAATCGCGTGATTCGCCCGTGGCTGCACTTAGAACACGCTCCGTGTTACAGCAAGGCGCAGGCATTCCATGCACTGACCGACGGTCACTTCAAGTACATTTGGCGTCCCACCGACGGCACCCAGCAACTGTTCGACCTGAACAAGGATCCACGCGAGGAGCACGATCTTTCGAAGGAGGCTGCCCATCGCCAAACACTGAACACCTGGCGAGCCACTCTCGCGGAACGACTTGCCCACCGGCCCGAAGGTTTTTCAGACGGCAGTCAATTAGTCCCAGGCCGTCCCTATCGGCCCCTGCACGCGCCGCGGCCGTGATTCGAATCGCCTGAACCAAGCGTTCCACATGATCGACATCGTTCCGATCGTCGCATGTCCAACCGGTCTCCAGTGGCTGGTTGGGCATATTCCCGATACTCCCGGTTTCGGGCTGAAGCTGGTGTGAACTCCGCTGCGCGTTGCGATGTGAAGCGGAGTGGCATTCGATACCGACTCACGGCTCGGACTCGAATGGTTCCGGCAGGCCGATGTGCGAGTAGGTGACGCTGAAATGCTGGGCGAGATGTTCGCGGTACGGTGTGACGAACCGTGCGACACGATTGCCTTGAGCGACAAGGTGTTCAAGAACTCGTCGCGATACCGTGTGCACGTCGTGCAGATCGATGATGCACTCGGGCACGTCGATCGTGAGCGACTCATAAATCATCTCGCTTGCTCGTCGATAACGAGTGGATCGGGCAGAGGCGGGTCGGCGTGCCGAGACGTCACGCGCAGTGACGGACCGGAAAGCGGCAGATCGCACGGTGGCGAGACTTCCTCGCTGTATATGAGTTCCGGCAGGCGGTAGTCCTCCGCAGCCTTGGCCGGAATGCCCAGGCTGTCCGCGAGAATCTGTTTCGCCTCTTCCGACACACTCCGCCGAGCCTCCGACGCCCGCCGGACGAGCGTCTCGTAAAGCTGCGCGGATAGATCTTCGACCGAGAGCGTGGGCATGGACCAGCCTCCATTGTTCAAATTCCCCGATCACACCATATAGTTATACTGCATCCAATGCCGCTAAACCAATTACGCCGCGAGAGATCCGGAAAGGTAATCGTCGTCAACTATGGACACATACTGGATACGCCCGTGCCCGCTCGCTACGCTAAGTACAAGAGCAAACCGCGTCAGGCGGTGTGCGTGACCGAAGTGCGGGCATTGAAGTTCGTCAAATACGAGCCGTTTGACATCCGCATCGCGCTGCCGGACCATTAACCGCGGTCGCTGATGCGTTTCGTTGTTTCGACGTCAAGTTCGGTTATCGTCTCACGTGGAGTCATGTCACATGGACCGTCTCTTAGTGACAAAGCGACCTTCGTGGTACCGGCGCACGCATCGCTCGCAAGGAATATGCCACGGGTTTTGGTCAGGAGTTGCCCTCATGTGCTCCTTGTCACGGTTCGGCTTGTGCGTTGCCTCAATCGTCGCTGCAAGTGCTTCAGACGCGGAGGACGAACAGTCTGGCATTCGCACTCGTGCCGACCTTGATGCGGCCATTGCCCAACTCGGCAGCAAGGAAACGCGGTCGGCTGCGCTTGAACGCCTTATTCCATACGCCTCGATGCGGGTATTTCAGGTCGGTTCGGTGTTTGGTCATAGTGGAGATGCCGAGAAAGATGCGCTCATCGGCAATGCCGCCGAGGTCATCGCGCAGTACCGCGACTTCGAGACCCTCAGCATGGCCGTCAATTCATCGAGCGAGACGCTCCAGTACTGGGCGTTATTCCGGTTTCCCGTTCCTCCATTTGACAGCGATGATCCTTGGGAGAACCTCCTTCCGCGACTTCGTGATCTGGCAACGACTGGCAGTTCGCAAATCCGGGGATCAGCGCAGGACCGCCTTGCCTGTTACGACGATCAGCGAGCATTCCTCGGCGAGTGCCTGGAGAGAGACACGTCGGCGGCCAACGTGATGAGATTGCTGTACCACTTGGATCGTTCGACGTACCGTCAGCGAATGAGTTCGCATATTCTCCACCTTCTTTGTCACGATGAACAAGCAGTTCGCCGCAGTGCGTTGGTGTTTGTGGGGAGCAATTCAGATAGCGCCCCGATGTGGCAGTTCAACTTCAGTGGTCAGGTGCTTGCCAGAGTCCTTGAACTCTCGCGATCCCCGAGCGCCGTGGAGCGCGGTTCCGCAGTGTCTGCCCTAACCGAGCTGCGCAAGCAATATCATCTGCGCAAGCAGTATTCCGACGCAATCCGCAATCGGATGTTCAAGCTTGCCGACGACCCATCCGCGGATGTGCGTTGGCGCGTTCCCTTGGCTCTGCGTGATGAGATCGAACGCCCGGACGTGCATGCCGTCCTTGCCGACCTTCTCCAGGACGAATCACCGCTGGTGCGATATTTTGCCATTTTGGCGATGGGGCCTAACAAGCACATGGACGAACTCCGCGAACTCGCTTCCAACGCCGACAAGAAGGTGGCAGAATACGCTACCGGGCAGTTGAAAAACCTTGAAAGGAAGAGACCGTAATTGCGGGCGAATCCTGTTGATTCGCAGCCAGGGCATTGAGCAACGGCAGAGGTCTCCGCATTCGATGGACGTGCAACGGATAATTGAATGGACAAGCCAACCGTCTATCTAGACACGAACATCATCTCGGCCTACTGGTACGAAGGCGATGACGTCGCGGCACAAGCCCGGCGGTTCCACACACGCCAGTGGTGAGATACGGAGTGGCGTCAATTTGGTGCGTTGCGGCTAGGAGATCTCCGCGACCAGTTCGAGCCGCAAGCCAAGGGCGTGGGCCAGCGCGGCGACGTCCGATAGTTTTGCGTCCGAGCCATATTCGATGTCGCGGACCGTTTCTGCATCGCAGACGCCGGACCGCTCGGCGAGTTGCTCAAACGTCAGGCCTTGTGCCTTGCGTGCGTCGCGGATAGCCAACGCAATGCGTCCCTTCTCCGACGGTCCGCTGGCCGGTTCCAGGGGCGGGAAATCTTCTTTCGCTTTGCGGCGGATTTCGTCGTATTCTTGCTTTTGCTCGACGGTCAGTCTGCGACTAGCACGGGTAAACTTCTCAGTCATCGGCGGATTTTCCTGTCAAGGTTCGGGGACTTCGTAGGCAGTCACAGGGTAAATCGTGTCTTCGTCGATTTGGTCGTAGATGACGATAACGTAGCGCCCGTCTTCGGTGTAACCGAAAACGCAGGGACGATCCGAGGAGCGGCTGTCGCCTTCTGATTCGTAGTTTGCCAGTACATATTCGATTTCCTCCGGCAGCAAACCGTGTTCGGCAATGTGCTCAACGTTCTCCCCCGGCTCGTCGTTCCAGATAATCCACACGGTGAACCGCCTCGCGCACGATTAAGGAGCCCCTCAATTCCGACCACCGCCACCTGCTCGCGATCCTCAAGGGAAAACACCCAGCAATTCGATTGTACTCGATTTCCGTACTGGCCGGGAAGTCGCTGTGAAAGATCACGATGACGAAAGTCCGGCAACCATCGAGGTTTGCACGACTTTGGCGTTTCTCCAACGGCCGCCGGGAATGCCTACAAGCCGTTTGACGGGAACGGCTTGAACTGGCACAATCAGGTTTGTCGTGAGTATTGTGCATAGTCACACGGTCGCGTAGCTGATGAACGACGTCATTGTGAAAGAAGTCAGACGGGTCCGCGAAGAGCTGATCAAACAGTACGGTGGCATTGACGGATACTTCAAGAGATGCCAGGCCCAAGAGCAACCCTCGACTGGTCGCTCGAAACCGAAACAACGTAAGCAGCGGACTGCTACGGGCCGAAAGCCCCGGAAGGCGTCATAGCTTCCACGCCTGGGCACGCCAAGACCGCACGATAGAACCTCGCCATTTCTGCATCGATGGCTATCGCGCCAGAATACGCGTTATTTTAGCGTAATAGGCCCTTGCCTCGGCCTGGCCTTCGAACTCGTCCGACGTCAAGTGACCGATCGAAACGATTCGATCAGCAGATGAATCCTGGCCAAGCATTGACAGTCCCCAAGGACCGTGTCTAATCCTTTGACTTGGCCCGCATACTACCGTTTTCCATCAGGGAGCTTCCCATGAAGTGCGTACGCATCCTGTTGTTCAGCACGCTCGTTTTCGCTGCAGCCGTTTGGGGTCAGTCGCTGCCGCTGCTGTTTGTCGCGCCGGCGGTGTCTGCCGCGGAGACGCCCGACCTGTCGGTGCCGTTGCCGCCGGGCGAGACGCTGCTGGCCGATATCGGCACGTATCGCGTGTTTTGGCAGTCGTACGGCCAGAAGCCTGTCGCCATGCCCGTCTCGTGGTCAGGGCACTTTGAACCGCGAGCAGGGATTTCTTATCAGGACTGGGGCCGCGTTCTGGATCGGCGGGCGCTGCTGTTGCACTCGCCGTGGCACATGCCGCCAGGCAAGACTTGGGCGGACTATGAACTCGCGTTGCCGCGTGTGGCGCCGATCCGGCTGAAATTTGGCATCGCGATGGGACCGGACGTGGCGCAGCCCGACCGCAGTGATGGCGTGACCTTCTCGTGTTACTTGACGGTCGACGGGCGCGAGCAGGAGTTGTTGCGCCGGCATCAAGCCGAGGCCCGCTGGGCGGACTTCGATTTCGACTTGACGCCATACGCGGGCAAGACGGTTGCGCTCCGATTGCAGGTCGAACCGGGGCCGAAGAACAACGCCTCGTACGATTACTCGTTCTTTGGCGACGCTCGAATCGCGGTCGGCGATGGGACACCGCAGCGATCAGAGGTCCTGCGGCGACTGACCACGACGCGAGCTTACCAGGCCACCGCCCAGGCGAACTTGACCAAACTGGCCAACCGCGCCGATCAAGGCGTCCTGCCCGGCAATCTCCTGCCGTACAAGAACAGTCTGGAGCAGTCGGACACGGGGTGGCGATTCACCTACGACGGCGACGATTGCCGTGTGGTCTACGAATGGACGCCGGCAACCGGCACACTGGACGACTTCCGCGCCCGGGTCGATGACGGTCGGCTGGTAGCGCCGGCAATGGGCGGCGGCGCGATAGCCGCGGTTAGGCGCGCCGACAAGACGAAAGAAGTCGCGCTCGGTGGCGGCCGGGCAGTCGAGGTCAAACGTGAGCGAGAGCAACTGCACGTGCTTTGGGAATACGATGTGCCGGGCCAAGCGGTGCGAGTGGCTTGGACCTACCGGATTCTCGGCAAAGCCCTGGCGATCTCCGCACGTTGTGACGAACCGCTGGTGAGCCGATTCTCACTGGGCGATGTCGGCCTGGCGCCGTTGCGCAGGACGTTCCCCGTGCCCTACCTGGCTGGCCATGTCGTGTATCTGCCGGCGCAGAATGTGTTCGTCGGCCGCTATCTGGATTGGACGGCATCTCACGCCTCGCGCTGCCCGCAGGGCGTAGCCGATTACGACACGAAGACCGACGGCACGCGCAATCCCCTGGTCGAGACCGGCTATGTCGCCGTGTCGCCGGACGTGGGCGAGGTGTTGCCGAACATCCCGCATCCGCCTTCGTCCTATCTGGACCTCTTGGGCCCGCGTATCATGCTGGACGTCTGGGGCCATCATCGGGGCACGTATCGGGGCGACGCGGAAAACCTGTTAGCGCTGAAAGACCATGGCGTCAACCACTTGGCGATCATCTCGCACGTCTGGCAGCGGTACGGCTACGACGTGAAGCTGCCCGACCATCTGCCGGCCAACCCGGCGTTTGGCGGCGACGAGGGCATGATCGCCTTCGGCAAAGCAGCCAATCAGTGCGGATACATCTGGTCCCTGCACGAAAACTACATCGACCTGTACCCGGATGCGCCGTCGTACGATCCCGCGGCGCGCGTGCTGCGGGCAGACGGAACGCCTTCGCCGGCCTGGTACAACGCGGGCACCAAGGTGCAAAGCTTCGGCCTGAAGTGCAACCGGGCGCTTGGTTATGCCAAACAAAACGCGCCCGAGATCCACCGGCGATTCAACACCACGGCGGCTTACTTGGACGTGCATACCTGTGTGCCGCCGTGGCACCAGTTGGATCACGAGGCCGGCCAGTCGCTGGCCGCCATGGCGCTGGCCAAGGTGAAGCACGACACCGAGTTGTTTCAATTCATGCGGGACACGCACGACGGGCCGCTGTTCGGTGAAGGATCCAATCACTTCTACTGGGCCGGCCAGTGTGATGGCGTGGAAGCCCAAGTCCGTGGCGGCGAGGACCACGCGCCGCTGGTCGACTTCGACCTGCTGAAGATCCATCCGCAGATGGTGAACCACGGCATGGGCTACTACGAACGCTGGTTCCGCCGTGGGTACGATCATCGCTGGGGCGACGACACGGGCAGCATGGAACAGATCGACAAGTACCGCGCTCAGGAATTAGCCTACGGCCACGCCGGCTTTATCGGGGCGGCTCAGGTGGACAATTTCCCGTGGGTCATACGCGAGCATCACCTGATGCACCCAGTCCAGCGAATGTACGGCACAACCCGGCCTGTAGAAATCCGCTACGAGGTGGATGGCCAATTCGTGACGGCCAGCGCGGCGCTGGTCGCGGGTGACACTTCACGGCAGCGTATCCGTTACGACAGCGGGCTGAGACTGTGGGTCAACTGGCGCGCCGAGCCGTGGCAAATCGAAGGCCGCGTGCTGCCGCAATGGGGCTTCCTGGCCCTGGGGATGGATACCGAGGTCAGCACCACCCTGCGCGAGGGCAAGTGGGCCGACTACGCCGAGTGCCCGGAGTACGTCTTCGCCGACGCCCGCACCGACTTCCCGATGCCTTATCGGCACTCACGGAAAGACATCGAACCACGGCTGCGCGAATTCAAGTACCTGGGCGGGAACCGAGTCCAGGTGACGTACGAGTGGCTAGTGAACGACACCTTGGATCGAGACTATCACTGCTTCGTTCACGGGATTCACACAGACAGTCTCAGCCCGGAAGACATCCACTTCCAACAGGATCACGCCTTGCCCAAGCCGACCGACAAGTGGCGTAAGGGCGACGTGATCGTGGACGGGCCGTACGACCTATCGGTGTCCGACAAACATGATGTCTACGACTTGGTCATGGGATTGCATCGCGGCCAGCGCGTGAGGCTGAAGGGAATCCAAAGCGGCGGCGACCGCATCCTGGTCGCGCGGTTGAAGCTGGAAAGGCAGGACGGCAAGATCACCAAAATCACCGCGGACAATCAGCCGAAGGGCGAAGCGGAAGTCGATTTCACCGCCCACCTGAATGCGTCTGGAACTTGGATTGATTTCGGCAAAGTAGCCACGGACGGTTCCGCCAAGATCCAGCGAGAGCCGAAACGGCTGATCGTCTTTCCCTATCCTCGCGACAAGCGATTCTGTGTGAGCTTCGACTTGCAGGCTCTGGCACCTTCGGCCGATCCCAAGCACATCCAAGTCCTGGCGTTGGCGGCCGGCACCCAGCAGCCACTGGGCGCGGCTGAATTCACCTGGGAGAACGACCGCCTGGTGTTGACCGTCGGAACGGCCGGCGCCGGCCGCTACGTAGTGACCTGGAAACCGAACGTGACCGCCGACTAGCACCACTACCTGACGCTGGGCGTTGGGCTCGCACTGACCGACATGGCGAAGCCATACAACGAAGGCTGGACCGGCGCGGACAGTTCCTTCACCGTGGTGATCTCTGGGGACACTCGATGGGCGGTCGCGTGATGCAAGATTTCGTTCGTTTCAGGCCGTCGCGCGTTTTGGCCTTCTGGAGATCAGTAACACCACGGAGCAATTCATCATCATGGCGCCGCGTGCAGCCAAATCCCTCACCGCATCACTGGTCGCAGAATTGGAGGACCCTGTCACCGGTCGTATCGCTTTCTCCCCCGTGACCATCTCCGACGTCACGACCAACGGGTACGGACTTTTGTTTCTGTGCGGCGATCCGAGTGATTGCATGAGGCGTTACGGTCGACGAGAATGCTTCTACCACCCGTACCTTGACCCTCTCCCGCCAGTGGGAGAGGGGACGCAGTTGAGCGCGTTCAATTCAAATAGACGCGTAGCCTCGCGAAGAAAGCAGACAGATCTATGAGTTTCGGACGACGTGCACTCCCGTTTGTTTCATTATTCGTTGCCTTTTCGGCGGCCTTCCCCGTTGAGGCAGAAGACGTCGTTGCATACGAGGATTACGGTGCAGTGGGTGATGGCGTACATGATGATCTGCCCGCAATATGCAGAGCGCACCAGCATGCCAATGCCCATGGGTTACCCGTCAAGAGCAACCCCAGCGCAACGTACCATCTCGGCAGCAATGCCTTGACTGCGATCATCGCCACCGACACCGACTGGAGCACGTCGCGTTTCGTGATCGACGATACGGAGGTCGAAAACCACAGAAAGCCGCTATTCGAAGTGCGCAGCCTGCTCGGCCCTGAGAAATTGAAGATCGATCGACTACATCGAGATCAGAAGCAGTTGGACATGCGGCTCGGGCGCGACTGCTATGTCGCTGTGACGGATCACAAGATAAAGCGTTTCATCCGGCGCGGCCTCAACCAGAACTCCGGGACCTCCCAACGCGATTGCTTCATCCTTCATCGCGACGGATCGATCGAGGGCGACATCGACTGGGACTACGACGACGTCAGCCGTGTTGAGGCTCGCCCGATCGATGAGAAGCGGCTCTTCCTGCGTGGTGGTGTCTTCACAACGACCGCGAATCGAATGAAGCAGGAGGTTGGCTACAACTACTGGGCCAGGAACGTTCAGATCACTCGGTCGAACACGGAAGTTGACGGGCTGACACACCACGTCGTCGGAGAAACCTCGGTCGGGCATCCTTACTCGGGCTTTATCAGCGTAGGCAGTTGCGCCAGCGTTACGCTGCGCAACTGCTTTGCCACTGCCCACAAGACCTATCGAACGATCAGTGCGGTGGGCAAGCCGGTCAGCATGGGGTCTTATGATTACACCGCCAACAGCGTGGTCAACTTCACGATGATCAACTGCCGAATGGACAATATCACCGATCGTACCCGCTGGGGCGTCATCGGGACGAATTTCTGCAAGAACATCCTGCTCGAAGACTGCACGCTCAACCGAATGGATACACATATGGGCGTTTCCGGCAGCTACGTGATCCGCCGCTGCAAGCTCGGCTATATGGGGCTGAACGCCATCGGTCGCGGCCTCCTCTCGGTGGAAGACTCGACATTGTGCGGCCGTGCACTGATCAACTTCCGTAGTGATTATGGAAGCACGTGGGACGGCAATGTTGTCATTCGCAATTGCCGTTGGGTTCCGGACTGCGGGAGAACGTGCCGTCCGCAAATGTTCGGCGTGCGCAACGACGGCACGCACGATTTTGGATACGACTGCTTTATGCCGCAGCAAATAACGATCGACGGACTGTACGTTGACGACTCGAATCATCCGGAAGATTACCAGGGCATGTACCTCTTCGGTGACCCCGGGGGAAGCGATCCGACGAAATCTCCTTTCCCGTACACATGGTGCCAAAAGGTCACGGTCGGGAGGCTTACGACTGCCAGCGGGAAGATGCCTCGTGTTTCGCCAAATGCCCAACTCGCAGCAAGTGTCGTTGTCCTTCTCGAAGGAACCACTCAGGGTGAAACGTCAAAGAATAGCGAGCGATATGATTGAACCGCGACGAGTCTTCACGACGGACAGTGGCGGCCGAGCGGCTGAATTGGCGTTGCCTGGTATCCGTATCCGGTTTTCAAAGTTGGAAGCCGATTTCACGCCTTCAGTTTTCTTGAAGGTGACTGGAATCGACGTCTCTTGGGAGTGGCAATGCTGAAACTGCGGTCGCTTGCATTGGAGCTGACTCCTCGCTGCAATCAGCAGTGCCTGTATTGCTACAACCCCTGGCGAAGTGAACCGGCCCGCGCCACCGAGGAGTTCTCGACGGACGAGATATGCGGGCTCGTCGACCGGGTCCTCGAACAGGCCGAATTGGAGCACCTGACGCTCACCGGCGGCGAACCCCTGATGCGTCGGGATCTGTTCGAGATTGTGGACTACGTCAACGGTCGCGGCCTGTCGGTCGTTCTGATCTCTAACGGAGGGCTGATCGATGAAAAAGCGGCCCAGATGCTTGCAGACCGCGATGTGCGGTACGTGCAGGTGACCTTTGCCGGTCCGGAGGCTCACATACACGACGCCCTATGCGGGATGGGCAGCTTTCGGGGAGCGTCGAGCGGGCTGACGAATCTCGTCGCGGCGGGCGTGCCGGTGGGCGGCTCGTTCCTTTGCACGCGGAAGAATTCTCTTGTGGCCCAGACGACGCTGGAGTGGATGTACCGGAACGGCGTGCGCAGCCATTTTGCCTTCAACCGGTTCAATCCGTCCGGGTATGGTGCGGGGCATCTCCGCCAACTGATGCCGACGCGTTCGAACGTCCTATCGGCGCTGGAGCAGGCGGAACGATTTGCCGCCGCACACGAGGTGAGAATCCACTGCACGATGCCCATTCCTCAGTGCATGATCAACGAGCAGGACTATCCGCAGGTCCGCTTTGGCCAATGCTCGGCTGGGACGGATCGCGCCGAGTACGCCATCGATCCAAGAGGACGGCTCAAGCTGTGCACGCTGCAACGGCATACGATTGGCAGCGTGCTGGAGAACCGTCTCGCGGACCTGATCGCCGACGAGTCGATCGCTCGGTTTCGGGTGTCGATCCCTGTGTTCTGCGAACCCTGTCCACATCGTGCCGGTTGCCTCGGCGGATGTGGTGCGGCGGCGGAATGGACGTTCGGAGATCCCGCCCAACTGGACCCCTTTCTCGCCCAGCACGTGATGCCCGATTTCGCTGAGCGTCTTGTTGATCGTCACAACGTGTCGCCACCTTTGGACGTGTCGCCGAATCTCGGAGGCGGGATTTCCAGACCCGCATTGCGTGTGCGGATCAGTCTCTGGTACGACCTGGTCTACCACGTCCTCTCCTACCTGCCGCTGCCGCGGTTGGATGCATCGACGTTGTTTGACGAAGCGTACGTCCGTTGGTGTGATCGTTGGTTTGACGAACACGCCGCGGAGGACCAATCGACGCCTCGGACTGTGGCCGAAGATGCAGTGATCCTGGCCCGGCTGTATACCGACTCTGAACGAGGTTCCCTGCTTCACGCCTGGCCCTTGTTGCACGACGGTGTCGACGATTTTCGTCGATACATCCAAGACGACTTCGCGACCTTGGCTTGGTCTTCGTCGCAGCGCATGGTTCTGGCCGACGAGATTGGCCGCGGCACGGAACCCGCGCTGCCGGATCTGTTTCGGACAGCTCTTTGGAGCGAACTGGTCAACGGGTACGATGCGTTTCACAAGGAGCGAATCGCGCCCGTGGCGGAGGCGTATCGTGAGAGGTTCACACGGCAGTTGACTGAACTAGCAGTGGATTTGCCGGCACTATCACAGCCCGTCTGGGCCCTGTCGCATCCGCTGCGGCGTCACGGTCGCCTGCTCTGGCCGTCACCGGCCACCCCGGTCATCGCCGTAGGCGTCGCCGACGATGAGCTTTTCGTTTCCGAGTCGGCGCCGGTGATGCAGGGCTGCCACGAGTATTTTGTTTTGAAGGCACAGGCCGCGCTGCCAGCAATCGAGAGCGGTTCACCCGCGGCCGGACAGTCAGGTCACGAGGCGTTTCAGATTTTGGAAAACGCCGCATTGACTCTGGGCGCCCGTTTCTTCGCCAACAGCCCGTGGGAAGAAGCTCATCAAGAGTGGCTCCGCTGCATCTTCCCGGCCCAATCGCCCAGCGAAACGGCTGCCCGTCTGGCCAGTGGCGAAGCAGTTCCCAAGGCCGTGGCTGCCGCCATTGCCGACGTGATGAACCAACCGTAACTGAATGCGCGAGAATTCAGGAGTCCCGGCGCGACTCGCCGAGCAGGCGGCGAGCCTCGGCGTCTTCGACTAGCCAAGGCGTCGCGTCAAAATAAGTTGACGATTTTTCGTTGGAGGGTGGCACGCTCTGAGCACAGCGAAGGGCGTGGATTGCTGCCTCGCCACGCCCTTCGTCCCTCAGGGCGCGCCACACAACCTCATCAACTTATTCTGACGTGGCGCCTAAGTTTGTTCCTGGCCGGTCAGACGACGCCAGAGATGGTAATCGGCCAGTGTGCGCGATCGCCGCTCCGGCCCAAAGTCTTCGCACGCCCGGTCGACGCTTCGGCGAAAGTAATCGACCGCCGGTCCGCGGTAGGCGAAGCGTTTCGCGATGCCCTGGACAACTGGCTCGAACAGTCGCGCTGTCGCGCTCTCTCGCTGACGATAGTCCAGCTCGGCCGACGGGTCGACCCACTCGCTGGTAAACGACTGCTCGGAGTAGTTCCACCATCGCGGACGGTGAATCCGAGCGCCAAAGGTCTGCTCGTAGTATTGACGGCGCCGGTCGATCAGAGACCCGGGATAGAACCGAAACGGATCGACGGAGAGCAAACCGGTCGGGTTTTCGGGTCCGAGGAAGAGGCTGGATACCAAGCGGGCGGAACGCTCGAGGCTTTCTTCGGTCTCGCCCGGATGGCCGACGATCATGTTGGCTCCCCAGGGCAGACCGACCACGGCTGCTTCCTCTGCCAGCTCTCGAAATCGACCGTGAAATGCATCGGGATTGCGAGTCTTGCCCATGAGCGCCAGGATGCCGGGATCGCCCGATTCGAGTCCGACACCGATGCCGAATCCCGCCCGTTGGTATCGCTCGACGTCGCCCGTGTCTATCAGGTCGATGCGGGTCAGCGTCCAGATCTTGTCGAGGCCAGTATCCAGCCGGGCAAGCCGCTGGAGCATCTCGCGCCGCCACGCTGGTTTCAGACCGAAAACGGCGTCGGCAATGAACAGCTTCCAACCCTCCAGGCCGAGCCACCGGTGGACTCGCAGGAGTTCCTCTTCGGCACGCCCGGGCGACCACGCCCGCCAACGAGACTCGCCCTTGACACGCTCCGTGCAGAAGCTGCATTGAAACGGGCAGCCGCGACTGAACGGAAGGTTGAACTGCCCGCCGATTGATCTCGCGACGTCGCGGTAACGATCCAGAAGGTGCCATTGCTGCGGCGGCAAGTCGTCCAGGTCGTCGATCGGCTCGGGACCCAAGATTTTTTCCGGCAACCTCTCCCCCCGAGCCGCGGCGGCAACGATCCGCGCCATCGGCAACTCCCCCTCGCCGACCACCACGTGATCGAAGGGCGACAATTCGTTCAATTCGGAGCCCGGCACATTGAGAAAATCGCCGGGACGCGAACTCGGGTGATAGCCGCCGGCCACAAGGATCGCGCCCGGGTTCCGCTCGCGGATCTCGCGGCCGAGATAGTACGCCGTCAGGTAGTCGTACGAGCTGTAGCAGGACAGTCCGACGACGGCAAAGTCTCGGCTGAATATCCGCAGCGGATCGCGCGAGGGGAGGAAGCGTTCGTAGGCCAGATCGATAACTTCAACCCGGGCACCCGTCCTTGCCTGAAGATACGATCCGATCGAGACCAAGTGGGAATTGCCAAAATTCCCGGTGAGTCGGCAACTGCTGCCCGGAGAGAGGAGGAGAACCGACACAACCCCTCCCATCAATCGCCCTCTCGGATCGAAAGGCAAACCGTCGGCTCTGGTTTTGGAGGCGGTTGCGGCGGCTCCACGACTTTCAGGCACGGTTCCGGTCGGGGTTCCGGCGCGGGAGGTTCAGAAAGGCACGGTTGCGGCCGGGGAGGCTCGACCTCCAAGCACGGTTGCGGCTCCGGAGGCCCGACGTCCAGGCACGGCTGGGGTTCCGGCTCAGGAGCGACAGAAAGGCACGGATCGGGAGCGGCTGAAAGGCATGCCTGGGGCTGGCAGCCGGAGACGACGGCCCCAAGGCCGGCGCTGGCAAGAGTCGATTGGATGAGAAACCGCCGCCGGTGCAGGATAGCCTCGGTGTCCTCCTCCCGTCTTTTGGGATCGTCACTTTGCGGCTGGTCGTCCATGGCGTTCTCCCCTTCACTTTGTCTCAGACGAGTGTTTCGGAAAGTGGCATGGGTCTGCGACATGGGCTATTGATGCCACGGCCATATAGCCATGTTAGCTGATCCCACACAGCCCAACAAGCTTGCGTAGCCGATCACCTGGGAGAACAGCCGCCTGGTGTTGACCGTCAGAACGCCAGACGCAGGGCGCTACGTGGTGGGTTGGAAACCAAACGCGGCAGCGGACTAGCCGGTATTTCGCACCAGTCACAAAAGTCCGACGCGCAAGCGAGGGATGGCGGGCGGTTTGCCCTCGCTGGCGCGTCGGGCTTGTGTCAACACACTGTCGCGGTTTCCCGGCCTGGTGAGAAATGTTCGTCAACATCGCCGAATCAATGACTGGAGTTTCTCCTGGCCCCTCGCCCTGCCCTCTCCGGGCGAGAGTAGACCGGACACTCATTGATTCGCCGTCCCTTACTGCCCCAGGCACGCCACGGAGCCGTCCTCCAGACAGACGATCGCTCGGTCGGGCACCACGCAGACGCCGTGATGGACAGGCGCTGCGGGCAATAGGGTTTCGGCGACTGGACGGCCATCCTTTTTGCTCAGCAGCGTGAGGAAGCCGTGCATCTTCTGCGGATCGCTGTCCCACACGCGCCCGGCGGCCACCAGCGAGTTCGCGGCCAACGCCATCACTTCGACTTGGCGCTGGTTGGGGCAGGCCCAGGTCCAGGCATAGGCGGGTTGCTTCGGGTCGGCCTGATCGGCTGCGGCGCGGTCAATGGCGAATACCTTGCGTCCCGGGCCGGAGCCGAAGTACCGTGCGTCATCCCAGACCACGACATCGGCCGTCAGCTTGCCCACGGGGAACTTGCCGCCGCGACGCGTGCCCAACCACGTCCACGTGCCATCGAGCAGGCCGTCCAGATTCTCGCCCCGATTTTCCTTGCGGTCGGTCGCCTGCATCGCTCCACTGGCCGGATCGAAAATCCAACGCTGCATGGCAATCGCGCCCGCGCGCCAGGCCAGCACATCACAGCGGCGTCCGGGTGTTGCCGAGGCCCTCCTCGCCCAGTGCGTCGCGCCGGTGGCGGGATCGAAGGCCAGCACTGCGCAGCCGCCGTCCATTTCCGTAGAACGCCCGGCGATGGCATAACCGACATTGCCGACGACCAGGGGTGAACCGACGACCGGCCACGCCGACTCGACCTGGCCGAACGCGACCACACGCCGCTCTTCTGGCGCGACGCGCGTGCGCCAGACCAGTTTGCCGGTGTCCGAGGCGAAGGCGTACAGATATCCGTCGTGACTGCCTGTCAGGCACAGCCCGCCATGCACGGTTGGCGGACTGTCGATCCGCGCGCCCGTCGCCGCGCGCCATTTCTCGCGACCCGTCGTCAGGTCCAACGCGACCACTTCGCCTTCGCAACAGGCCGCCACGTAGACCGTGTCGTGAGCTACCACCGGCGCGCTGAGCCTGGGTGCCAGTGCGTCATGCCAGACCGCTGCCAGCGGCGTCGACGTGTCGGGAAGTATGGAGACCCGCCACGTGATCGGTAACGCCGTCGGCGCGGCCGACGGGCAGGCGCCGGAACGTTCCGCGTTGCCGCGGAACGTAGACCATTCGGCTGCCGCGCCAGCAGCATTCGCCGGCGGAACTGGGACGGCCCCCGACTCGACCAGACGCCGAGCCTGAAACGCCTCGTCCGTCGGCAACGTGGCGTGGCCCAGCGCCATGAACCCGGGCACTTGTCCCGGCGCGCAGCGGCACCAGTTCTGGGCGATGTACATCTTCCCGTCTGTCGCGGCAGCACCCTGCACGCACGAACCGCGCACTCCGCCGGAACGGAAACGCTGTCCGGTTTTCACGTCCGTCCACTGGCCGCCGCGCGGCGTGCCGCCCACATCGCCCAGCAGTATCGGCGGTACGCACATCCCGGAGGTGATCCGCAGGGGACTGTTGCCCAGAATCTTGCCCGAACCCGGCTCGAATCGCTTCGAGCCGAACCAGATCTCGTCATCAACCAACAGCGCCATGGGGCCGCCGTCGCTCGGCGCTTCCCACCGCTTCTTGCCGTCGCTCAGCGAGAGGACCACGATCTGTTTGCAGCCCACACCCGCCCCTGCCGAACCTGTCTTATGACGGCCGAGCACCACCGAGTCTTTACCCAGGCACATCAGGAACAGGTCCGCGCCGCCCGTCAGGTCTTCATGCGTCGTCCGCCAGCGGAGTTCGCCCGTTTCTAACGCACGCGCCACTACTGCCTGTTCCTTGACCGGATACGCGCCTTGCGTCAGGTAGACGACCGTGTCGTCGGTCGCCAAAACCTGCTGTGCGGCGACTGGGTCCTTCCAGAGTAGCTTGGCTGTGGCTGCCTCGAAGGCCTCCACCGCGCCCTGGCCGGTGCCGCCGAAACGGACATCCCATAGCGAACTTTTCGGTTCGTTCACCGGATCCCACATCGCCTTCCTCCCGACGGACTCCCAGCCGGCCGCGACCGTGATGCCGCCCGAGAAGACGAGCCGGTTCGTCGGAAACTCCACGGGGAAGGGTCGCAAGATCTCGCCGTCCGCTGCATTCACGGCGACCAAGCCCTTGTCTCTCGCCACCAGCACGACCTTGCCGTCGGTGGCCAGTGGCAGCGAGTTGAGAGTGTTCAGGTCCGACCTGGGATCTTCCGTACCGAGCGGGAGTTTCCACAGCGGCAGCCCGCTGGCCGAACTGCGCGCCGTCAACCATTGTTGCTTCGCCTGATGGTTGCGGGGGTCGGTCAGCAGGTTTTCCGACTCGGTCATGCTGATGCTGAACACGCGGCCGTTGGCGGCGACGTACGAACGCGCCGAAGCCCAGTGAACGATGTTCAGTGGCAGACCATCCTGCCAGCGTACGCCGACGGGAAAGGTCACGGCGGCGGCGGTCACGCGGTTTCCATCCGGTCCGCCCAACGGGTGCGTCCAGGGCCGCCCCGGATGGAACGGCTTGACCGTTTTCTTCCATTGGCCGTCCGCCTTCTCCAGCAGCACGCCGCCGGGCGCTAAAACGCGGGCCAACTCGGCCGCGTCGATCCCGGCCGACTGCAACGCGGTGGCGTTTTCGACGATCATCAAGTCGGCCAGGTCATCAACGTACGGCAGCGACTTGGTAGTGAGCTTCTCGACCTGTGCCTGGCCTTTGACGCCCTGCTTTCGGATCGAAATTCGCGCGCGATCGCAGGCAGCGTCATCGAGCGCCAAGCCGTGGACCAGCATTTCGCTGGAAGCGGCCAAGTCCGCCGTCCGGCCTTCGCCGTCCGACTGGCCGCAGCCGAGGTGTAGACACAGCCCCTGTTTGACGCCGGCCTGATCGAGTAGATCCGTGGCGTTCTCTGCCGCCGAAGCGAAAGCAACCAATGTCAAAACAAACACCGAGTAGGCAACCAAGCGAGACGCGGTTCGCATGTGAAGTATCTCCCAATTGAAAGTACTGCTGCTTCTGACCATTGCAGGTCCACCCAAATCCCAAAGCAAAAGCGACTTCGCCGACAGGCCAAAGTTTGATCGGGGGACACGGCTAAATCAAGATGGCCGGGGTGGCGGCCGCGGCCGTCCTTGCTCGAATGGTACGAGATCAAGCGGCGAAGCCGCTCACGCGTAACCCGAAGGTAAGCGAGGACGAAGCGGTTTTCAGCCTCATTCCTCGCTGACGCTTCGGGTTACGATGCCATCAAAGCTGCCAATACTCTCATACTCGCACCATGCGTCCTTCCTTGGCCGGACTCCTTGATACACCAATCTTCCCCGGCTAGACTCACCCCGTTCGCACAAATCATATTTTCCATCAGTTATCAATTGGCCGTCTTTCCAGAAGGAGACCGTGCCGTGACGCGTCGCATGCTCCTGTTCGTCGTGTTGGGAAGCGTCGCCGCGCCAATTCCGCCAGCCCCCACGGCCGAGCCGCCTGTGCAGGCCGATATGGACCCCGAGTCGCGGCATCTCTTCCGCCTCGCAACCGACCCGGTCTACCGCCAGCGGATTGAGGCCGAGGAAGGTATCGAGCCGATCCCCAACCTCGCGAAGTTCAAGAATGCCGTGCAGAACATCGAGCGGGTGTCCACCGAGAAGCTGCCGGAGCTCAAGGCGGCCCTCGGCCGGATCCGCGAGCGGGCGTTCAAGAAATGGAAGTACATCGAACGGCTGATCCAGCGTCAGAAGCTGGTCACGGTGACGTACAAGCTGCGGCTGGCAACTCATACGTTGCGCTGCTTTGAACTGAAGAACGAGCGTGACGCGCGGGTCGCGGAGATCCACCAACGCGAGAACGAGGCCTACCTTGCCCAATTCCCCGGCGACGACCCGCCCCACAGCAACCTCGGCTCGCCGAATCCTCGCGACTTCGCTGAATGGCAGAAGACCGCAGCGTACCGGCGGTTCCGCCAGGAAGAGCAAGCCGTGGAGATGTGGCTCGCCGGCGAATACGAGAAGGTTCTGAAGGAGGCCAACAGCGGCTGGTCCGAGGCCGAGCGCCAGATCGACCGCCTCCGCCACGAGGTCCTTGGCGAATACCGCTTTATTGTCGAGGCCGTGCGCACCGTCCAGGAGGAGATCGAGCGTCGCGAGGCCGGCCGCCAACGCCAACAACAGATCGAGGAGCGGATCAAGGGGCTCAAGTTCCGCACCAACGCCGACAGTCTCATCCGCATGAAGGTGGGCGAGGTCAAGGAGATTTGGTTCTGGATCGAGAAGGGCGCCCCGCAGTACCGGATCAACGTGCAGCGGCCCGAAAAGAAGGACGCCTTTCTCCTCACTCACGCCGAACGAGCCGGCCCGATCATGCTTCCCTTCTCCTTCCGTGAGCCAGGGCGGTACGTGCGCCATTTGCAGGTGGTCGACCGTTACGCCGAGACGGCCACCGTGACACTGACCTTCGACCTCTCGGAAGACGCCAAGCCGCCTGAGCCGCCCGAACCGCCGCCGAGCGGGAAAGACCCGCCCGCCCAAGCCAAACCGCCCGCGAAGCAGACGCCTTCGAAGCTGCCGACAAATCCTCCGCCACCCACAGTCAGCCCGAAACCAATCACGTCCACCATGCTGACCGGCCGCTTTCACGCACGGCTGTGGGACGCTTCTTCTGGCCCCGGTTGGTTGCGAAGTAGCGATTATTCTTACACGCCGCTGATTGTATCGATCGATCCCAACGGTGCCATCAGCGGCAAGGCCAACTACGATTTGCCACTCGACCATTTCAACCCAGGCTGGGCGCAACGCCGAACGGCGTACAGCCAAAACCTCCGCTTTACGCTTGATGGATTCACCGATCCGACATCGGGAAAGACAACCATCAAGCTCACGGAGGGCCGCCGGGAACTGCATCACGTGCAGAAGGGCAACAATCGACGGATCGAGCAAATCATGGAATTCAATACGACTCTTCAAGGCTGGCGCGCTCCCAGCCCACGTGACGAGGATCTGCTTGCGAACGCGTATATTGATGGCATGGGACGCACAGGGCAAGCACAGAAACAGAAGGACTTTCCGAACATCGGAGCCGGCCAAGATGGAAAACCAGCATTCGTGCAGAAAGGTTTCTTCAACCACATGGGCATCGATCCTCAGTTTGAGCCCGGGACGTACCACGTCACGAAGAACGTCAATTACTGGCAAAACGAGAGCGAAGCCGGAGCGATCGACGACTTGAAGAGCACGGGCCCGACAAAGACTCCCGTGGGCGCCTGGTTTCTCGAGATCCTCGGACCAGCCGATGATGACGATTCCTCAGATCGAGAACTGCTGCTGCTTGCCATCTGGCCTCGATCGCCTGTGCGCTGCACGGGCAACACGGTCCAGCTCACCGCGAACGCCGTCTATTCCGACAAGGTATTCGAGGCCGTCAACGTGACCGACAGAGCGACCTGGCGGCAGACGCCAGGACTGCGGCCGGCGAAAGGCACCAAGGGGCGCTTCGAACTGACG
>JACKQG010000294.1_pt1 | contig 73473 bp, 73 predicted proteins | sample 8237621 | NCBI WGS metagenome assembly JACKQG01 (sample SAMN15677084, study PRJNA649215) | marine metagenome | biome: marine; feature: Black Sea; material: saline water; isolation source: suspended particulate matter (SPM) from the Black Sea western gyre | collected 2013-06-09/2013-06-10 | depth... | reverse complement strand
AGTCCCCGAGAAAAACTAAATAAATATTGTGTTGCATTTATCAGTTGAACACAGCTTATAAAAACATTTCGTATTTTTTTAAATAATGACCCTCTACTTCCTCCTAAAGGAATATACAAATAATCTCTAAACCAAGTTGAAAGAGAAATGTGCCACCTCCTCCAAAACTCAGCGATATCTCTTGAGAAATAAGGAACAGAAAAATTTTGCATTAAATTAAACCCAAATAAACGAGCTGTACCTATTGCAATATCAGAATATCCTGAAAAATCACCATAAATCTGGAAAGCAAACAATACTGCACCTAAAAGAAGTGTGGCACCATTATAATCTGCTGAATTATCAAAAATTAGATTTACATATTCTGCACAATTATCAGCAATAATAATTTTTTTAAATAGCCCCCAAAGTATTTGTTTCAACCCATCAATTGCTTTTGTATAGTCAAAAGTTCTTTTCTTAGAGAATTGGGGTAATAAATTTGTAGCTCTCTCAATAGGTCCAGCCACTAATTGAGGGAAGAAACTAACAAAAGCAAAAAATTCTATAATATTATTTGTAGGATGTAGCTTCTTCTTGTATACATCAATAGTATAGCTTAATGTTTGGAAAGTATAAAAACTAATTCCAACAGGTAAAATAATTTTTAAGGTTGATGCTTCAAAAGGTATTCCAAAAAATGTAAAAGCATCAATAAAACTACTAATAAAGAAATTATAATATTTAAAAAATGCAAGTAATCCAAGGTTTAATAATAAACTTAAATATAAGTAATATTTTCTGTTTACATCTTTAACATCTGCAAACTTTAGTCCTATCGAATAATCGACAATTGAGCTAGTAAAAATAAGAACCAGAAAACGCCAATCCCACCAACCATAAAAAATATAACTAACAACTAATAAAAAAAAGTTTTGAAGTTTTAGATTATGTTTTAAAAAAAACCAATAGATGAAAAAAACTAAAGGTAGAAATATTGAAAAATCTAATGAGTTAAAAAGCATTTGCCAAAGATATATAATTATTCATGATAAATCACCTCCAATAAAGTTTGTCCGACCGCATTTAAGGTGTTTTTATCAATATTGTCCATATTATCTTTATGAGTATGCCAGTGCTGGTTAAAATTACTTTCAGTTGCAGGGTCGTACTCAATAATATCAATAGTTGGTATTCCTGTAATCTGGTTTACATAAAAATGATCATCAACTATTTGCTTTGCATTTTCAAATACAAAATACTTTCCAAAACCTAAGCGGCTTGCCTTTCGCCATACTTTTTGTAAGATATTTGAAGCATAATAAAAAGAGATTTGCTCATGCCTGAATGTAGCATCTTTTCCTCCAACCATATCTAACAAAATTCCATAACGAGCATAGTAATTTTGCTTATGTGGGTTTTTACTCCAGTATTGTGAGCCTAAACACCAAGAATCTTGCATAATAGGAAATCCTGAATCTTCAGGTTGCCCGTAATCCTCTGCATCAAACAGAATTATATCCACTCCTATTTTTGGTTTTTTTTTGCTGAATTGACGAGCTAATTCTATTAAAACTCCAACTCCACTTCCCCCATCATTTGCACCAAGTATTGGGCTATTTTGGTTTTCAGTATCATGGTCGGCAATATGCCTGCTATCCCAATGGGCAAATAGAGCAATTCTATTATTTTTCTCAGGAGAAAAGCTAGCAATAATGTTTTTTAAAGTGTGGTGTTTCCCATCATAAGTTGTAGTTGCTGCTTCTTGCACCTGTACATTTGGTGTGTATTGCAAAAACTTATTTTCTAACCAAATAGCACAATTTCCCCATGCTTTTGAGGAGATAACTCTTGGTCCAAAATCAACTTGTGTTTGTATATATTGATATGCAGAATCGGCATTAAAAATTGGGACTTCAATTTTTGCTTTTGGCTTGGATGGTTTTGTTTTTTGTTGAGGTTCAGTAGAACATGAAGAAAGAATCAGCATTGCTAAAATTAACACACCCCCAACCCCTCTTTTTAGAGGGGAGTTATTTGAATTTTTCTTGTTCTTTATTTCCATTTTCTTTTTTCTAAAAAATAATTCAAAATGAGATCCTTCATTTCATTCAGGATGACAACTATTTTCCTAACAACTATCAACCAACAACTACTAACTATTTCACCTCCCAACTACTTCCTTCTCTACTGTCTTTTATCTGAATTCCAGCTTTATCTAATTCATCACGAATCAAATCAGCAGAATCAAAATCTTTATTTGCTTTGGCATTTGCTCTTAGTTTTAGCACCAATTCCATCACTTCATTTGTCAAATCATTTCCACTACTTTCTTTTGCAGAAACAAGTCCTAAAATTTCAGTAACAAAGGTGTTGAAGATTGATTTTATTTTATCTAAATCAGAAGATGAAAGACTTTCTTTTCCGTCTTTCACAGAGTTGATGATTCTTACCCCATCAAATAAATGGGCAATTAAAATAGGAGTATTAAAATCATCATCCATTGCGCTATAGCATTTTTTTTCTAGCTCGTTTACATCATAAGTTGAGGTTTCAGAAGGCGTTAGGCTTTGCAAAGTTTCCATTGCATTCATCAGTTTTGTAAAGCCTTTTTCGGCTGCTTGCAAGGCATCATTACTAAAATCAACCGTGCTTCTGTAATGGGCTTGCAAAATGAAAAAACGAATAGTCATTGGTGTGTACGCCCTTTCTAATTTAGCATGACTTCCAGTAAAAAACTCTTCTAAATTAATAAAGTTTCCAAGGGATTTCCCCATCTTTTTTCCATCCACAGTAATCATATTGTTGTGCATCCAGTAGTTTACAGGATTACAATCATTACATGCATTGCTCTGTGCAATTTCTGCTTCATGATGTGGAAAAACCAAATCCATTCCACCTCCATGAATATCAAAATTCTTGCCTAAATATTTTTCTCCCATTGCAGAACATTCCATATGCCATCCTGGAAAACCTTCTCCCCAAGGTGAATTCCACCTCATGATATGTTCAGGATTTGCTTTTTTCCAAATAGCAAAATCAACAGGACTTCTTTTTTCTGATTGTCCATCTAAACTTCTTGTACCTTCCAAAGTATCTTCAATATTTCTTCCTGATAGAGTTCCGTAAGGATACTTTTCATTGTATTTATTTACATCCAAATAAACAGAACCATTTACCTCATAGGCAAATCCATTTGCTAGAATTTTTTCTACCATTTCAATTTGCTCAATAATATGTCCTGTTGCTCTTGGCTCGATTGATGGAGGCAAGCAGTTTAAATCACTCATTGCTTTATGATAACTCAAAGTATAAAACTGCACAATTTCCATAGGCTCTAATTGTTCCAAGCGGGCTTGTTTAGCGATTTTATCTTCTCCCTGATCAGCATCATTTTCCAGATGCCCTGCATCAGTAATGTTTCTTACATACCTTACTTTATAATCTGAGTGTTTTAGGTATCTAAAAACAACATCAAAAGTAATTCCAGGGCGAGCATGTCCTAAATGAGGATCACCATAAACAGTAGGCCCACAAACATACATTCCTACATGATTTTCTACTATAGGATTAAAGACTTCTTTTTGTCTTGTAAGGGTGTTGTATATCTGTATTTCTCTGCTCATATTTTGCTTTTTGGTTTGTAGTTGATTCTCTAAAATCTACTAACTACTAACATTCATACTGTATTTTCTTTTCAAATTCTCCATCATATCTGAAGTCATTTTTTCTAGATTGTACTCCAAATTCCATCCCCAATCATCTTGTGCGTGTGTATCATTAATGGATGATGGCCAAGAGTCAGCAATTTCTTGTCTGAAATCTGGCTTATATGTCATTTCAAAATCAGGGATATGCTTTTTAATTTCAGCAGCAATTTGTTTTGGCGTAAAACTTACTCCTGCTAAATTGTAAGAAGAACGGATTTTTACTTGTTCGGTAGGAGCCTCCATAAGTTCAATTGTTGCACGAATTGCATCTGGCATATACATCATTGGCAGACCTGTATTTTCAGCTAAGAAACTCTCATATTTTCCATGCTGAATGGCTTTATGAAAAATATCCACTGCATAATCAGTTGTTCCTCCACCTGGGGCAGCTTTCCAACCAATTAAGCCAGGATAACGAATTGAACGAATATCCACATTAAATTTATTAAAGTAATATTCACACCATCTTTCTCCGGCTTGTTTGCTGATGCCATAAACTGTGTTGGGTTCCATTACCGTATATTGTGGCGTATTTTCTTTTGGAGTGGTAGGCCCAAAAACAGCAATTGATGATGGCCAGAAAATCTTTTTGATGAGTCCATCTTTTGCCAAATCTAACACATGTGAAAGTGAGCGCATGTTTAAATTCCAACCTAATTCAATGTTTTGCTCAGCAGTTGCAGATAGTAGTGCTGCTAATAAATAAACTTGAGTTATTTGGTGTTTCTTTACAATAGACCTTAATAATTGCTCGTCCATTATATCCAATGTTTCAAACTGCCCGGATTGCATAACCTCATCACAAGAAGGACGAATATCGGAAGCAATAACATTATCATTTCCATACATCTTCCTTAACTTCATCACAAGTTCAGTACCAATTTGCCCTGATGAACCTATTATTAAAATCCTTTCCATTATCTATTTAATATTTTTACATGAATTATTTTGACAGGACAAGCGCTGGCAGCCGCCTTATTTGCTTCATATTCCATATCGTGTAATTCAACTGTAAAGAAACCTTTTTTTTCCTTAGCCTCCAAAAGTACACTTTTTCCATCTTTTTTATTCATTCTCCATCTCTCGGGTGCAATCTCCACACAATAGTTACAACCAATGCATTTTGCCCTTTGTTGTGTTATTTGTATCATGCGAACTCACTATCTATTACTTTATATAATCTATCACCTGCTCGTACAGCTTCACTTAGTTTTAAAGAAAAGCGCTCTCCTTTTTTTACTTCAGCAACTAAAGTTCTGTCTAAATGAATCTCATCTACTGTAGTTTCAAAAACGCCTGTTATTTTTCCAGTTATTAAGATGGTATCTCCTTTTTTAAGTGTTCCCGTTACTAAATCAAACTCAGCAACTCCTAATTTTGGATAAAATCTAGCAGTCTTAGAAACAAATATCTTCTTTTTCGTAGATTTTGAACCGCTAACACCAGCCCATTCTCCTAATTGTTGTCCTAAATAATAACCATCCCAAAATCCTCTATTGTAAACAGTTTCTAATCTGCTCATCCATCCTTTTACTTTCTCTTGCGAATATTTCCCATCCAAATAAGCATCAGCAGCTTCTCTATAGCATGAAGTTGTAGTTTTTACATATTCAGGAGCTCTTCCTCTTCCTTCCAATTTTAATACTGTTACTCCTGCATCTAGCACTTGATCCATAAATCCAATAGTGCATAAATCTTTTGGAGACATAATATATTCATTGTCAATATCAAATTCATGCCCTGTTTCTTTGTCTTTTACAGTGTAAGTCTTTCTGCAATTTTGTGTGCAAGCCCCTCTGTTAGCAGATGAATTAGCTGTGTGTAAGCTCATATAACATTTCCCAGAAACAGCAACACAAAGCGCACCATGAGCAAAGATTTCAATTTCAATTAAGTTTCCTTTAGGTCCTTTTATTTGTTCTTTTTCTATTCCTTTTGTAATTTCTTTCACTTGTAATAATGAAAGCTCACGCGATAAAACCACTACATCAGCAAAATGAGAATAAAAACGGACAGTTTCTAGGTTAGTTACATTACATTGAGTAGAAATATGCACTTCCATTTTTATGGATGATGCGTAAGAAATAACAGCTTGATCTGAAGCAATAATTGCAGTTATTCCACTTTCCTTTGCAGTATTTACAATTTTTTTCATGAGGTTTAAATCATGATCATAAATAATTGTGTTTAGAGTAATGTATGATTTTACATTTTTTTCCTTGCAAAGTGTTGCAATTTCCACTAAATCTTCTAGAGTAAAATTATTAGAAGAACGAGCCCTCATATTTAGTTGTTCTATTCCAAAGTAAATAGAATTTGCACCACCTTGAAGAGCGGCTTGTAAGGATTCCCAACTTCCTGCAGGAGCCATTATTTCGATTTCTCTTGATCTCATCTTGGCGGCAAATATAATATATAAAGATGGGTTTAACAGAAAGCAGTAGAAAGTAAATATTTTCAATAATATGATTTTTATCATATTTTATAAAAATATAAGCACTTATTTTTGCAATGTTAAATTTAACAACTATAATTATATGATGAAGAAAATTAAGATAGTAGCTGGAATATTAGCTTTAGTTGTGTTAGTAGCTTGCCAGGGAGACACAAAGGATCAAACAATTGAAAACATACAGGATGAGGTAGTTGAAACTTCTGTAATAAGCCAGAGTGTGATGGATAAAGGAAGAACGGTTTATATGCAGTGTTTGGCATGTCATCAAGCAAATGGGGAGGGTATTGTTGGTACTTTCCCACCTTTAGCAAATTCTGATTATATGCTTGCCGATATTGATAGGACGATAAAAACAATAATTAATGGTACTAAAGATCCGATAATGGTAAATGGAACAGAATATCCTGGAAATACCATGACAAAATTCACACATCTTTCTGATGAAGATATTGTAGCAGTTGCAACATACGTATTGAACTCTTGGGGCAATTCTGGTGGAGTAGTTACCACCGAAATGGTTGCCGCAAATAGGTAGTTTTAGTTTTTAGTTAGTATAAAGAGCTCTGTCAAATTTGGCAGGGCTCTTTATTTTTACATACTTTTGTTTAAAAAATTTTATTAAATGTCAATTATCAGAATAACAAAGGAGTTTAAATTTGAAATGGCACATGCTTTACATGGATATGATGGTTTGTGTAAAAACATTCACGGACATTCGTACAAATTGAGCGTAACTGTAAGAGGAAATGTGCGACAAGAAAAAGGCCATAAAAAAGATGGAATGGTAATGGATTTTAGTGTAATTAAGGATATTGTAAAGCCAGAAGTAATTGATAGATACGACCATTCTTTGGTTTTAAATGCAAACTCACCTCATGCTAATATCGATTTATCAGCATTTGAAAAAGTACATTACTTACCTTTTCAACCAACATCAGAAAATTTAGTTTTGGATTTTGTTTCAATCATTAAAGGAAAACTGCCAGCTCATGCGGAGTTATACAAAGTAGTTTTATCCGAAACCGCTACTTCATTTGCAGAATGGAATTTGGAGGATAATTAATTTCTTAAGAAATAGATAAATCCTGTTTCTTTTATGAGTTTATGGGTATTATTTCTTATTTTATTTAATTCTCTTTTTCCTTTTGTTGTTTGTAGTAAAAGTAAGTTTAACTGTATGGTGTAATATTTTTATATATTTGCTCAGAACCCCTTTAGGAGAAAACGAAACGAATTTTATTGAGAATTAATTTAAACTTATCTTATGAAGAATCTATTTTTAATTATATGTGTCATACCGTTTTGTGGTATCGCAAAAGCCCAACATTTAAGCCCCTCTGTTATTGGAAGTGCAGGAGCTTCTTTTTCAAATAGCACAGCAAATACCGATTTGACTTTGGGAGAAGTAGCCACAGCAACTTATTCTAGTAATATTATTCTTACACAAGGTTTTCATCAAGGTACTATTGAGGTGGCATCTGCTGTGATAGAAATTGAAGAAGTCGTGAGAGTGTATCCAAATCCTACTACCTCCTTACTTAATATTGAATTAGAAAAAGATGGAAATCTAGAAGTTGTTTTAATAGATATTAGTGGGAAAATTGTATTGCAAGATAAAATGCAAAATGAGCACACAAAGCAATTGGATTTGAGCCATATTAGGCAAGGAAATTATTTTTTACAGATAATAAAAGACAACAAAAAATCAGTTTATCAAATAAACAAAACCAAATAAAATGAAGAAATTAATTTTAACAACCTTATTAAGTTGCCTAATAGCAACAGTAGTTTTGGCGCAAGCACCACATACTTTCAGTTATCAAACAGTAGTAAGGGATAATAACTGGCAAGTAATGCAAAACCAATCGGTTGGTGTGCAAGTAGCCATTATTGAGGACAATGCAAGTGGAACAATAGTTTATGAAGAAGAGCACATTGCAACTACTAACGATATTGGGCTTATCAACTTAGCTGTGGGTGGAGGGACTGTTACCCAAGGTACTTTTGCAAATATTGATTGGGGGCAACATCTGTATTTCATGAAAATATCGGTAGATGTAAGTGGAGGTACTAACTTTGTGCAAATGGGAACCACACAACTTAGAAGTGTGCCTTATGCACTATTTGCTGAAACAGCAAATAATCCAGGTCCACAAGGTCCAATCGGCTTAACAGGAAATACAGGTGCACAGGGAATACAAGGCATACAAGGTTTGCCGGGAGATACAGGAGCAGTTGGTCCGCAAGGTCCAATTGGCCTAACAGGAAATACAGGTCCACAAGGCATACAAGGATTAACAGGTAATACTGGCTTGCAAGGAATACAAGGCATACAAGGTTTGCCGGGAGATACAGGAGCAGTTGGTCCACAAGGTCCAATCGGCTTAACAGGAAATACTGGCTTGCAAGGAATACAAGGCATACAAGGTTTGCCAGGAGATACAGGAGCAGTTGGCCCACAAGGTCCAATCGGAAATACAGGTGCTACTGGGGCGCAAGGAACATTTCCTAACGGAACAACAGCAGGAGAAATGATGTATTGGGATGGCACAAATTGGCTAGCAGTAATACCTCCTACTGGTAATGCATCCTTTAAGTTTGTAAATGGAGTTCCTGTTTGGGTTGAGGATGTGCAAATTGGTGATTTTCGTGATGGAGGTATTGTATTTTGGGTAGATGGAACAGGGCAACATGGCTTAGTTTGTGATATTAACGATTTAGTAATTTCTACATGGGGATGTTATGGAACTACTATAAGTGGTGCTGACGGAACAGTAATTGGTACAGGATCTCAAAATACGACAGATATACTAGCAGGTTGTACTGCAGCAAACACAGCAGCCGATAGATGTGCTAACAGCACAGCACAGAGCTACTCTGATTGGTTTTTACCAAGCAAGGACGAACTGAACCAAATGTATACAAATTCAGCTGCTATTGACTCTACAGCTATAGCTAACGGAGGTTCTGCTTTTACAACTAACTACTATTGGTCTTCTAGCGAGTACAGCAACAACTGGTCCCGGATTCTGCATTTTAATAGTGGGTACCAGGGCTGGGATTCTAAAGCATGGAATAATTATGTGCGGGCTGTGCGGGCTTTTTAAAAAAAATACTAAAAAATCATCTTCATATTATAGAATGAGTATAAATATAAGCTTCAAAACATAAAAAGATACAAATATCATAGTTTATATGTTTTAGAACATTTATTTTCGCACCGAAAAAATTTATAAACTATGACAAATATATTAATTATTTTAGTTGTTTTTCTGTTGCTTGCTGCACTAGTGCAAGTTATTAGAGTAAACGAATTACTCTCAGAATTAAAAAATCAAGATTTAAATAAAGTAACAGATAAGGATAATAAAATCCAAGCAACTTTATTTTTTCTTATTGCCGGAGTTGCTTATTTAGCTCTTGTATTGTGGCAGTTCAAGAATTGGGGACCGTTTTTATTACCTCCAGCAAGTTCTGTGCATGGAGCGGCCATTGATAGCTTAATGAATTTTACAATGGGCTTAATTATATTTGTATTTTTTATTACTCAACCTATATTGGTGTGGTTTGTGTATAAGTACAGAAAAACCAAAACAAAAAGTGCATACTACTACCCTCATAATAATAATTTAGAAAAAATTTGGACAATAGTACCAACAATAGTGCTTTCGGCTGTTATTTTCTATGGAATGAGTGTGTGGAGTCAAATTACAAATGCGGATACTTCAGAATCAACAGTGATTGAAGTATATGCCAAACAATTTAATTGGATTGCAAGGTATTCAGGGGATGACAATACACTTGGTGCTGCAAACTTCAGATTAGTAGGAGGTAAAAATACATTGGGTGTTGATATGGAAGATATAAAAGCTGCTGATGATAAAATTACAAGAGAAGTTCATTTGGTAGTTGACAAGCCTGTATTATTAAGGTTTCGCTCTCAAGATGTTATACATTCAGCTTATTTGCCTCACTTTAGGGTGCAGATGAATTGTGTGCCAGGGATGACTACTCAATTTGCTTTTACTCCTACTCAAACCACTGCCCAAATGAAACAGCAAGAAGGAGAAGATTTTGAATTTATTTTACTTTGTAATAAAATTTGCGGAGTAGCACATTACAATATGCAAATGAAATTTGTTGTAGAAACACAAGAAGAATACGATACTTGGCTTACAGGAAAGAAAACTTTATCAGAGAAATTATTAACTCAAAAATAATATAAAAATATGTCAGATCATCATAAAGAAACTTTTATTACAAAATATATATTTTGTCAAGATCATAAAATGATTGCAAAGCAATTCCTAATTACAGGGATGTTAATGGGAGTTATAGGAATGTTTATGTCTATTTTATTTCGCTTACAGTTATCTAATCCAGGAGAATCATTTGCAGTATTAGAGTGGTTTTTAGGAGACAAGTGGGCGCCAGGAGGAGTATTAGATCCTAATATGTACTTATCACTTGTAACTATGCACGGAACTATTTTGGTGTTTTGGGTACTTACTGCAGGATTAACAGGAACCTTTGCTAATTATTTAATTCCTTTACAAATTGGAGCAAGAGATATGGCTTCAGGATTTTTAAATATGCTATCCTATTGGTTCTTCTTTGGAGCTACAATAGTGATGCTTATTTCTCTATTTGTTGAGTCAGGACCAGCTTCAGCAGGTTGGACGGTTTACCCCCCACTTTCTGCATTACCACAAGCAATTTCAGGATCTGGGTTAGGACAAGATTTATGGCTAGTAGGAATGGCATTGTTTATTGTATCTTCACTTTTAGGTGGGTTAAATTATATTGTTACAATCTTAAATTTAAGAACAAAAGGAATGAGTATGTCTCGTTTGCCATTAACAATTTGGGCATTATTAATTACAGCAATTATTGGTGTTTTAACTTTTCCTGTATTATTAGCATGTGCCTTATTGCTCATTTTTGATAGAAGTTTTGGTACATCATTTTATTTGTCAGATATTATTATAAATGGAGAAATGTTACATAATACTGGAGGGTCTCCTATTTTATTTGAGCATCTTTTTTGGTTTTTAGGACATCCTGAGGTGTACATTATTTTACTCCCAGCTCTTGGCTTGGTATCAGAAGTAATGTCAGTAAATTCTCGTAAACCAATTTTTGGTTATAAAGCAATGGTAGGTGCTATGATGGCAATTGCATTTTTATCTTGTATCGTTTGGGGACACCATATGTTTGTAACAGGAATGGATCCATTTTTAGGATCGGTATTTACATTTACAACTTTACTAATTGCAATTCCATCAGCAGTAAAAGTATTTAATTATCTAACTACACTTTGGAGAGGAAGTATTCGATTTACCCCCGCTATGCTTTTTGCAATTGGCTTTGTATCTACATTTATTACTGGTGGATTAACAGGATTAATTCTTGGAGATTCGGCATTAGATATAAATGTACATGACACTTATTTTGTAGTTGGACACTTCCATATTGTAATGGGGCTTTCAGCAATTTATGGGATGTTTGCTGGAGTGTACCATTGGTTCCCTAAAATGTATGGAAGAATGATGAATAAAAAATTAGGATACTTACATTTTTGGGTAACATTTATTGCTGCTTATGGTGTGTTTTTCCCAATGCACTTTTTAGGATTAGCAGGGCTCCCAAGAAGATATTATACTAACAGTGCTTTCCCAATGTTTGATAATTTAACTGATATCAATGAAGTAATTACTTTCTTTTCTATTATTGGTGGCTTAGTGCAGTTATTATTTATATTTAATTTCTTTTATAGTATTTTTAAAGGTACTAAATCTGAACAAAACCCTTGGAAGTCTAATACTTTGGAATGGACTGCTCCAGTAGAAAGAATTCATGGAAACTGGCCAGGAGAAATCCCAAGTGTTGAGCGTTGGGCTTACGATTACTCAAAACCGGGAATGGATGAGGATTTTGTGATGCAAAATGTACCATTAAAAGAAGGAGAAACAGAACATTAATGGCAATTGTATTAAACCAAAATAAAACATCAAAACAACTCCTTTGGGTTGGAATAGCAGGAATTGTTATGTTCTTTGCTGGGCTAACTTCTGCAGTAATTGTGCGAAAAGCGGAAGGTAATTGGCTAGAGTTTCAGATGCCTGATTGGTTTTGGATTAGTACTATTGCAATTATAAGTAGTAGTATTTTATTACACATTTCAAAAAGAGCAGTTAAAAATGGCACATCACCTTTAGTGTTTTTACTTGGTGCATTAGCATTAGGTGTTGTATTTACTTTTTCTCAATTTTTTGGATGGAATCAATTAGTAAGTGAAGGTGTATATTTAACAGGAGAAGGAAGTAATCCTGCAGGTTCCTTTTTATATGTAATTACGCTTGCTCATTTATTACATTTACTGGGTGGACTAATAGCAATTTCGGTTACAACAGTCAATTCGAGAAGAGGAAAATATACGGCAGAAAATTATTTAGGAATAGAACTAACCTCAACCTATTGGCACTTTTTAGGAGTATTGTGGTTATATTTATTTTTCTTTTTTAACTATTTATAAAATTATTAGTAGAAAAAAATAACATTATGGAACAAACAATAGAAAAAACAAATTCGTGGGGAGGAAATCAAAGACCATATAATATTAGTTACGGAAAACTAATGATGTGGTTTTTCCTGATGACTGATGCTTTGACTTTTTCAGGATTTTTGGTTTCTTATGGCTTTAGCAGATTTAAATATGTTGATGTATGGCCAAAGGCTGAAGATGTATTTACACATTTCCCTTTTTTACATGGCGATCATCCTTTGCTTTTTGTTGCTTTAATGACTTTTATATTAATTATGAGTTCGGTAACTATGGTATTAGCAGTAAATTACGGCCATAAAATGCAAAAAGAAAAAGTGATTTTATGGCTATCATTAACTATTGTGGGAGGGATAATTTTCTTAGGTTCACAAGCGTGGGAATGGAGCCATTTTATTCACGGATTAGATGGAGTGCCAGCAACATTGGTAAGCAATCCTTATGGGCATCCGTTATTTGCGGATTACTTCTTCTTTATTACAGGCTTTCATGGGTTTCATGTATTTAGTGGAATTTTAATTCTTATTATAATTCTGATAAATGTAATAAAAGGAACTTATGAAAAAAGAGGGCATTATGAAATGGTAGAAAAAGTAGGATTATATTGGCACTTTGTTGATTTAGTGTGGGTGTTTGTATTCACTTTTTTCTACTTAGTATAAAGATAAATAAGACTGCTAGATATTTGTATTTAGACAATAAAAATAAAAACTGGCAATTAAAATAAAAAAAACAATAATCATGACAGAAACAACAAATAGCAACTGGTGGATTTGGAAAGTGTTTTGGATTCTATTAGCAATAACTACTTTTGAGGTTGCATTAGGAATAATAAAACCATCTTTTTTAGCAGGTACACAATTTTTAGGAACTTCATTACTTAATCATATATTTATTATTATGACTCTTGTAAAAGCGGGGTATATTGTAATGCAATTTATGCATTTAGGGCACGAAACAAAAAGTTTCAGATGGACTGTGCTTTTACCAATATTCGTTTTAATTCCGTATTTGCTTTGGCTTGTACTTGTTGAAGGGGCATATTCTCATTTAATGATGTAAGTTTGCCGCATGAAACAAAAAATTAAAAAGTGGATATTACTTTTTGTGATATTAGCTTTTCCTTATTTTATTTATAATTACATTTCAAAAGGAAATAATAATTTTGTAAAGCTTGCAATAATTGGGGAAAAAGGACATAAAATCCCTACTTTTTCATTTATAAACCAGAACAATGATACCATTACAAATGCTATTTATGAAAATCAAATTTATATAGCAAATTTTATTTTTACCTCTTGCCCAACTATCTGTCCAACTATGACAATGAACATGCGATATATTCAAAGTAAGTTAAAGATTTATCCGAATATAAAGTTTCTATCTCATAGTGTAAACCCAGATTTTGACACTCCTGAAAGATTGAAATTATATGCTAAAAAAATGAGAATAGACGAAAGTAATTTTAATTTTGTTACTGGAAATAAGAAAGAAATTTACGATATTGCTATGGATTATTTCGTTAATGTATCTGAGGATTCATTAGCTCCAGGAGGATTCTTACATTCAGAATATTTAGTAATAATTGATAAACAGGGCAGAGTTCGTTCAGGATATAGCAATTTTGTATGTAGCAATTGTGGAAATACTTCAAAGTATTCCCCCCAATCCTGCTCATCTTGCGGAAAAGAAAAAACATTTGTTGGAAATCCGGTAGGTAGTTATGATGGAACACAGGATTTTGTAATAAAAGATCTGATAAAAGATGTTAAAACTCTTTTAGCAGAATATCATGAAGATGCAAAAGTGGAACGCCATGTTAAATAAAAAACTCGTATTTTTAGTTGTAGGATTAGTTGTATCAATCCAATCTTTCTCGCAATGCGCCATGTGTAAAGCAGCTGTAGAGGCGAACTTAGAAGCGGGAGGAACAAAAGGTGCTGGGCTTAATGATGGAATACTTTATCTGATGGCAATGCCTTATATTGCTGTAGTAGCATTTGGTTTTTTTTGGTATTTGCAAAATAAAAAACAAACCACTTAATCCTCACTCACTTCCAACAATCTTCTTCTATAAATTGAAAATAATTTGGATTTAGAAATATATCCTACATATTTTCCTTTTTTCAGAACAGGTAAATTCCAAGCAGCTGTATTTTTAAAAATAGTAGTTACTTCTTCCATAGTATTGTGAGTAGAAAGTATGCTTAATGGGGCTCTCATCATTGTGGAAACTGTTTCCGTTTCGTACAAATTTTGATCAAACATAATTCCTCTAACATCATCCATAGCAACAATTCCTAAAAAAGTATTTTCACTATCCACTACCGGAAAAATATTCCGTTTAGAGTTAGCAACTACTTTTACAAATTCACCCAATGTCATGGATGGATGTACTAATGATAAATCTTTCTCCATTATTTTTTCTAATTTAATTCTTGATAAAACGGCCTTATCTTTATGATGGGTAACCAAATCACCTCTTTTTGCCAATTGCATAGTAAATACAGAATGAGGAACAAAATAAGTAGAAGTAATATAGGCAATGGAAGCAGAAATCATTAAGGGAATAAAAAGCTGGTAACCAGATGTAATTTCAGCAATAAGGAAAATGGCAGTAAGTGGTGCATGCATTACTCCCGCCATAAGTGCTGCCATTCCAACCAATGCAAAATGGCTTTCTGATAAATTATTAAGACCCAAAAACTCTAAAGATTTTGAAAAAATAACTCCCAAACTTGCACCCATAAAAAGTACAGGTGCAAAAATTCCTCCAACTCCTCCAGCCCCAATTGTAGCAGAAGTAGCAATTACTTTCAAAAGTAAAAGCCCGATTAAAAACAATAATAAATTTTGGCTATCCCCCATTATATCGGTTGAGTTTCCACTTGTAAGTTTGTTTATAAATTCATAGCCTTCTCCAAAAAGTGGAGGAAATAAATAGATTAAAATACTAAGAATACTTCCCCCTAAAATGATTTTCCAAAAGCGTTTTTTTATGCGTTTGAATTTAGCGGTTATAAAAGTATAGCAATGGTGAAAATAGACAGAAGTAAATCCTGCCAATAATCCTAATCCAACATAAAGTAACAAATCATTTAAAGCGAAACCACCTTGAATACTTACAGCTAACAACAATTCCTCTCCTAAAAAAAATCGGCTTGTCATTACAGCAGAAACTGAAGCAAGTAAAAGAGGAATTAGAGATGCCATGGTTAAATCGAGCATAATTACTTCAATAGCAAAAATGATAGCAGCAATGGGAGCCTTAAAAATAGCAGCAATGGTTCCCGCAACTGCACAGCCAATTAGCAAGGTTTTGCTTTTATAATTAATGTGCAATAATTTTGAAAGCCGAGAGCCAATAGCAGAACCACTAACTGCTGTTGGTGCTTCTAAACCAACAGAGCCACCAAAACCAACCGTAAGCGCAGAAGATATAATAGGCGAAAACATTTGATGCCAACGCATAATACTATTTCGCTTGGAAATGGAATACAAAATAGAAACAAAACCCCTATTTCCTGGTTTTTTCAAAATGTATTTAAGAAAAAGATAGACAAGAGTTACTCCAATTAAAGGGTATAAAAAATATAAAAATACATTCCAATTTATTAGCATTCCACTTTTTGAAAACTCTTTAATAAAAAAAACAGAATTTTTAATTATTACGGCAATAAGACCAGAAATTAGACCAATAATAATGCTTAATAGATAGATGAATTGCTTGTGTTCGAGATGTCTTAATCGCCAAATTAAAAAGCGTTTTAATAACGATTTATTTTCCATTTTATAAAAGTCTAATGCCCAATTCTTTCAGTTGTTCTTTGTCAATATCTGATGGCGAATCAATCATCACATCTCTCCCTGAATTATTCTTTGGGAATGCAATAAAATCACGAATTGATTCTTGTCCTCCCATTATTGCACAAAGTCTGTCAAATCCAAAAGCAACTCCTCCGTGTGGTGGTGCTCCATATTCAAAGGCCTCCATCAAAAATCCGAATTGTTCTTTTGCTTCTGCTTCACTAAATCCTAAATGCTTAAACATGAGTTGTTGTAAAGCTTTATCGTGTATTCTTATACTTCCACCACCTATCTCATTTCCGTTCATCACAAGGTCATAAGCATTGGCACGCACTGCTGCTGGGTCAGTATCTAGTTTTGCAATATCCTCAGGCTTTGGTGAGGTAAATGGATGGTGCATTGCATGGTATCTTTCTGTGTCCTCATCCCATTCTAATAATGGGAAATCAAGTACCCAAAGTGGCGCAAATACTTCCGGATTTCTTAGCCCTAATTCTTCTGCTAAATGCAAACGCAAAGTTCCTAGTGCTTTTCTTGTTTTGTCTAATCCACCTGACATAATCAAGAGTAAATCTCCATTTTCACAAGCTGCTTTTTCCTTCCAAGCATTCCTTGCGTCTTCATCAAAAAACTTATCTACTGTCGATTTTGATGTTCCGTCTTCATTGTATTTACAATAGATTAATCCTGTTGCACCTACTTGTGGTGTTTTTACAAAGTTGACTAATTTATCTAATTGCTTACGCGTATAGTTTGCACATCCTTTTGCATTTATGGCAAGTACAGCTTCTGAGTTATCAAACACCCCAAAATCTTTTCCTTGGCACTCGGAATTCATTTCTACAAAGGCCATATCAAATCTAATATCTGGCTTGTCCGAACCATACAAACGCATGGCATCATCATAAGTCATCCTTGGGAATTCAGCAAGCTCAACTCCTTTTACTTCCTTTAGTAAATGGCGCGTTAATCCTTCAAACATATTTAGGATATCCTCTTGTTCAATGAATGACATTTCACAGTCAATCTGAGTAAATTCTGGTTGTCTGTCGGCACGTAAATCTTCATCTCTAAAGCATTTCACAATTTGATAATATTTATCAATTCCACCTACCATTAATAGTTGCTTAAAGGTTTGTGGGGATTGTGGCAAGGCGTAAAACTGCTTCTCATTCATTCTACTTGGCACTACAAAATCTCTTGCTCCTTCAGGAGTAGATTTTATTAAGTAAGGTGTTTCTACTTCAATAAATCCTTCTTTATTTAAGAAATTTCTTGTCTCAGTAGAAACTTTAGCTCTAAGAATTAAATTTTCCTTTACAGCATTTCTTCTGATATCTAAATAGCGATATTTCATTCTTATTTCCTCTCCACCATCCGTTTCATCTTCAATTGTAAAAGGTGGTGTTTTTGATGCATTTAAAATAGTAAGATTACTCACTTCAATTTCAATTTCACCTGTAGGAATATTTTTATTTTTTGATGAACGCTCAATTACCGTTCCATTAATTTGGATTACAAATTCACGCCCTAATTTCCTAGCATCAGTACATAACTCTGCATTTACATCCATATTAAATGCCAGTTGTGTAATGCCGTATCTATCTCTCAAATCAACAAAAGTCATTCCCCCTAAATCTCTTGTTTTTTGTACCCATCCGCTTAGGGTTACTTTTTCTGAAACATTATTTATGTTCAATGTTCCGCAATTGTGTGTTCTTAACATTTTTAAAAATATTTGCTGCAAATTTAATACATTAGTTTTGTAATTTCGCACAATGGAAATAAATCCTTTTGATGATGTTTATTTTATGAAAGAAGCCTTGAAAGAGGCACATAAGGCATTAGATAAAAATGAAGTCCCAGTTGGGGCGGTTATTGTTTGTGATAATCAGATTATTGCCCGAGCTCATAATTTTACAGAAACCTTAAATGATGTAACAGCACATGCCGAAATGCAAGCTTTTACGGCTGCTTCTGATTATTTAGGAGGAAAATATTTAAATGAATGCACACTTTATGTTACACTTGAGCCTTGTGTTATGTGTGGGGGAGCATCTTATTGGACCCAACTAAAAAAAGTAGTTTTTGGTGCTGCTGATGATAAAAGAGGATTTTCAACACTAACTGAGAATATTCTACATCCTAAAACAGTTGTTGAAAGTGGATTAATGAAAGAAGAATGCTCAAAATTATTAACAGATTTTTTCAAAGCCAAAAGATAAATAAGCGTATTTTTGCGCTACTAAAAATATAAAATTATGAATTATCCAGAAGCAATGTGTGCACCTATGCGTGCCGATTTAACATCAGCAGGTTTTGTTGAGTTAAAAACTCCTGAAGCAGTATCAGAATTATTAGATAAAAAAGAAGGAACTGTTTTAATAATGGTGAATTCAGTATGTGGTTGTGCGGCAGGAAATGCAAGGCCAGCTGTAAAAATGACAACTCAATTTGATAAGAAAGTTGATACTTTTGCTACTGTTTTTGCTGGGCAAGATATAGGTGCAGTTGCTAAAGCAAGAGAATATATGGCTCCATTTCCTCCATCTTCTCCTTCAATTGCCGTGTTTAAAGAAGGAAAATTAGTTCACTTTATCGAGCGTCATCATATTGAGGGAAGATCAGCTGAAATGATTGCTGAGAATATTAAAGATTGTTTCGAGCAAATTTGCTAATTTTTTTCTTCTTGAATTTTTTTCAAACCAATAGAATCTAATATCCATACTTTCCGCCTTTCTGTTTTAATTATCCCTTCTTTTACAAATGCGGACATTGTTCGTATTGCATTGGCGGTTGTCATATTCGATATATTTGCAAATTCTTTTCTTTTTAATTCCACATTTATGAGTCCTTTTTCATTTTTCACAAAGCCATAAATTTCTACTAGTTCTAAAATGGTTTCGGCAAGGCGCGAACGCATGTGTTTTTGCGTGAGTTTTATTGTCCGTTTCTCAGTATTTTGCAAGTCTTTGGCCAATTGTTTAATAATTTTCATTGAGAAATCATTATTATGCGTTACTACCGAGAAAAAATCTTTTTTATCAATTATACAAATATCTACATCATTAATTGCTGTAGCAGTAGTGCTGTAATTCGACTTACTCATTAGCTCATGAAACCCTAAAAAATCTACTTTCTTTTTTAAGCTGACTATCTGTAAATTTCCAAATTCATCTCCCACCGATATCTTTGCTTGCCCCTGACTTAAGCAAATCAATCCTTTCGGCTTTTCACCGATATTATAAATGGACTTACCTCTTTTTATATTATAAGATTTTCGATTTGAGTTTAAAATTTGAAGTTCAGCTTCTGATAATTTGTTTAATAATGAGAAGCGTTTCTTTAGGCAATTCACACAACCGTCCTTTTCTGAAATACAATTTTTAGATATCATTTAATTATGCTTTATAACAACAAAAATAAAGATGTTAATTTTTACAAAATATGATATTTATCATTAAAAAAGCTAACAATTATATACTTTCGCAAAAAAATAATTTGTGAAGAATACAGTACAATATTATGCTCAATTAATAAAATTTAGGCTATCTACTACAGTAGTTTTTTCGGCAGTAATTGGGTATTTGTTAGGAGTTGATAATTTTTCATTGCTAGAACTTACTTTACTTATTTTAGGCGGATTTTTAGTTACGGGCTCGGCAAATGCCTTTAATCAAATTTTGGAAAAAGAGTATGATTCCTTGATGAAAAGAACCGCTAACCGTCCTTTGCCACAGAAAAACCTAAGCATTTCGAATTCCTTAATTTTTGCAGTGCAAATTGGTATAATTGGTTTAGAATTTTTATTTGTAATTAATCCTCAATGTAGTTTTTTCGGATTACTTTCTATATTACTTTATGTATTTGCATACACTCCTTTAAAGAGAATTTCTCCTATATCAATTTTTGTAGGGGCTATTCCTGGGGCTATTCCTTTTTTACTAGGTTGGGTAGCTGCTACTAATGATTTTGGTATGGTTGCAGGTTTGCTTTTTGCAATTCAATTTTTTTGGCAATTCCCACACTTTATTGCTATTGCTTGGGTGCAAGATAAGGAATATAAAAAGGCGGGATTTAAGATGATGTTTGGAGCAAAAAAAGGAAAATATGCAGCACTTATTTCTGTTTTGACATCTGTATTAATGTTGGTAGTTTCAGTTATTCCTTATTTCTGGAAAATTACCGAATTACAGCTCTCTGTTTATGGGGCAGCTCTTATTTTCTTATTAGGGACTTGGTTTACTTTTAAATCAATAAAATTATATAATAAATGTGATGATACCACTGCCAGAAATGTGATGTTGGCATCTTTTGCGTATTTACCACTAATGCAAATTATATATATATTAGATAAAATTTTAATTCAATAAATATGAAAAAGAAAGATTCAATAGTTATACCCGTAATTATTTCTGTATCTATAGTTACCCCAATTGCAGTAGCACTTTTAATGTGGTTTCCTGATATTTTTTATATAGAATCAGATAATTATGACTTTAGTTCCTTGCCATTTTTTCATGCAATCTTAAATGCTTCAACAGCTGTATTATTATTTACGGGCTTTATCTTGATAAAAAATAAAAAAACAAATTTGCATAAAACCACAATGCTATCCGCTTTTGTCTTATCGGCTATATTTTTACTATCTTATGTTTTTTCAAAACTAGTTCTCGATCATGAAAACACAAAATATTTAGGAGAATATGTAATTACTTATCGTTTTATTCTGATTTCTCACATTTTACTATCGATTCCTGTTTTACCTTTGGCTTTATTTTCTATTTATAGAGGTATGACTGGCGAAATCAAAAAACATAAAAAAATAGTAAAATATACATTTCCTATTTGGATGTATGTAGCAATTACAGGTGTTTTGGTTTATGTATTTATGGCGCCTTATTATTAAATTGTTATTGTAAAAAATTTGAAACAATACCGTAAGTTTGCAATAATTTTATTGTACAAAAATGAATTTAGAAAAATATTTTGAACCTTTTAGGGAGAATACAATTGGAAGAAACCAAACTTTCCAATCTCCTTTTGGAGAACAGAAAATAATTTATGCTGATTGGATTGCAAGTGGAAGAATTTACACTCCAATTGAAGAAAAATTAAGAACTGAAATTTTTCCTTTTGTAGGAAATACCCATACAGAAACTTCAATAACTGGAGCAACAATGAGTTTGGCTTTTCATAAGGCTTTAAATTTGATAAAAAAACATGTTGGTGCAAATAAGGATGATATAATTATTTCGGCTGGGGCAGGAATGACTATGCTTGTGAGTAAATTTCAAAGAATTCTTGGACTTAAAGTTCATGAAAAATATCAAGATAAAATAAAGATAAAAAACAGACCAATTGTTTTTGTTACGCACATGGAACATCACTCTAATCAAACCTCATGGATTGAAACAATTGCGGAAGTAAAATTAATTCCTCATACAAGAAATGGGGGAGTTGATTTAGAAAAGTTTAAAGTTTTACTTGAAAACTATAAAGATAGAAACCTAAAAATTGCTGCTGTTACTTCTTGCTCCAATGTTACTGGAGTTTTTACTCCTTATTATGAAATTGCAGAAATAATGCATCAAAATAATGGGCTCTGTTTTGTAGATTTTGCTTGTTCAGCTCCTTATATCGATATTGATATGCATCCAAAAAATCCTATGCAAAAATTAGATGCAATTTATTTTTCTCCACACAAATTCTTGGGAGGGCCTGGAGCTACAGGAATCCTTGTTTTTGATAAAAAATTATATACCAATAAAGTGCCTGATAGCCCTGGTGGAGGAACAGTTGATTGGACAAACCCTTGGGGAGGACATAAGTATGTGGAAGACATTCAGGAAAGAGAGGATGGTGGAACGCCAGCTTTTTTGCAAACTATAAAAACGGCACTTTGTTTTCAATTAAAAGCCCAAATGGGTGTAAAAAACATTTTAGATAGAGAACATGAATTGCATCAAATTATTTGGAGAAAATTATCTAATTTAGATAATGTAACAATTCTTGCAGATAACTTCCCTGAAAGATTAGGCGTGTATTCTTTTTATATTGATGATTGTCATTTTAACCTTGCGGTACAGCTTTTAAATGACAGATTTGGAATTCAAGTAAGGGGAGGTTGCTCTTGTGCAGGGACTTATGGACATATTTTACTAAATGTGGATATGGATTTTTCTCATAATATAACAGATCGTATTGATAGTGGTGATTTAACTTTAAAACCCGGCTGGGTACGAATGTCTATTCATCCTACAATGACTGATGAGGAAGTGCATTTTATTATGAATGCAATTGAAGAATTAGCAGAAAACCATAAAGATTGGGCGAAAGATTACTTTTATAATAAAAAAACAAATGAGTTTTTGTACAAGGATACGTCATTCTCAGAAAAGAATAAAGAAAGGGCAGAAAGCTGGTTTAAGCTATAATCAGATATGAGTATTTAAACTAGGAATAGCAGTTGTTCGATCTAGATTCTAATTACTATTTTTTAAGAACAGTTGGTACCTTAAAATAATCAGAATCTTTTTGTGGAGCATTTTTTAGGGCATCTAGCTGAGTAATTACTGCCTTTATTTTATCCTCTCTTAATATATTAACCTCCTCATTTAAATAAATAAGTGGCTCAACCCCCTCTGTATCAATCTCACTTAGTTTATCTACAAAACCTATGATTTTCTCTAAATCTGCTTTCATTAGTTCAGCTGATTTTTCGTCAAATTCTAGCTTGGCTAAAGCAGAGATTTCTTTTATTAGTTTATCCGTTATTTTCATATCTTTTCAATTGCTCAAAAATAGTATTGTAAACGGTAGTATTCAAATTTTCAATGGTTTTTTCCTCAAAAGTTGCTGGATTTATTGCTTTATGAATCTTCACTCTTACAATTCCAGGTCTTCCTTTAAAATATTCTTGTGGGAAATAAGTTTTGTTATCGGCTAATGTTATCGGTACAATTTTAATGTTTTGCTCAATGGCTAATCGGAAAGGCCCATTCTTAAATTTTTTCAAGAATATTTTTTCTGATGGAATTCCCCCTTCTGGGAAAATACACATACTAAGCCCCTGTTCTAATTTTTCTTCCGCTTTTTTAAAAGCATAATAAGAATCTTTTATTTTACTTCTATCTACAATTACAGAATTATTTTTATATAACCATCCAAAAATTGGAATACTAGCAATCTCAGCTTTCCCCATAAATTGTAAAGGGATTGGTAATATCGCCAGAATAAGAGGGATGTCTAATGTAGAAACATGGTTAGGGCAAAAAATATAATGTTCATTTTTAGTCAGTTTTTCTTCCCACTCTACTTTTGGAAAAATAAAAGATAAATAAAGAGTTAGTTTTGACCAATATCGAGTTAGATGGCAAACTGTTTTATTATTTTGACAGATGGAAGTAAAGAAAAAAAGTGCTGGAATAAAAATTAAAAAAACACTAAAAAACATCAGCAAAAACCACAATCGCCAAATTGAGCTAAAAAGATACCATATCCATTTCATTGGTGCAAAGATAAAAATCCTATTTTTACAGCATTAAATTTTTTATAAATGCCAAGAATACTCACAGGAATACAAAGTACAGGAACTCCTCATCTAGGGAATTTGTTAGGAGCAATAATTCCAGCAATTGAACTTTCTAAAGATGAAAAAAATGAAAGTTTATTTTTTATTGCAGATTTGCACTCCTTTACAACAATAAGAGATGCTGAGAAATTGAAGGAAAATACTTATGCCACTGCTGCTGCTTGGCTTGCCTTTGGTTTTGATACTGAAAAGAACCTGTTTTATCGTCAATCGGATGTGACAGAAGTAACTGAACTTACTTGGTATTTAAACTGCTTCACACCTTTCCCAATGCTTGCCAATGCACATTCTTTTAAAGATAAAGCTACTAAATTATCAGATGTAAATGCTGGACTTTTTACTTATCCTGTGCTGATGGCAGCTGATATTTTGTTGTATGATGCTGAGGTTGTTCCAGTTGGGAAAGATCAAATGCAACATTTGGAAATGACAAGAGATATTGCTGGCGCCTTCAATCATAAATACCCAAACTCATTTGTAATCCCTGAAACAAAAGTAGATGAAAGAGTGATGATTGTACCGGGAACTGATGGACAAAAAATGAGTAAATCATACAATAATTTTATTGATATTTTTCTTCCAGATAAAAAACTCCGAAAACAAATAATGGGAATCAAAACGGATTCTACTCCAATGGAAGAACCAAAAGATGCTGAGAATTGTAGTGTTTTTAAACTCTTTAAACTTTTAGGAACGGATAAGCAAACTACTGACTTAAAAGCAAAATATGCAGCTGGAAATTTTGGTTACGGACATGCCAAGCAAGAACTTTTTGAATTGATTTGTGAGAAATATAAAGTTGAAAGAGAAAAGTTCAACCACCTTATGGAGAACAAAAATATCATAGAAGAGCAGTTGCAAAAAGGAGCTGAAAAAGCAAGAGTTATAGCAAGAGAAGTTTTAGGCAGAGTAAGAAAAAATATAGGTTACTAATGGATAAAAAAATAGTTGACTTCATCAATGAACATCACCTTTTAACGCTTGCAACTACTAAAGATAATGTGCCATATTGCTGTAATGCGTTTTATGTTTTTAATGAGGAAACAAATTCTTTATTTTTTTCTTCTGATACAAAAACCAAACATGCGCAAGATTTTATAGCAAACCCTAAAGTTGCTGGGAGTATCTCTTTAGAAACAAAAGCTGTAGGGAAAATACAAGGCGTACAACTTTTAGGAGAAATTGTAGAATTAAAAAATGAAGCGTTAAAGAAAGCTTCAAAACAATATTTAAAAGCCTATCCTTATGCAAGGTTGATGGAAACTCATCTTTGGGAGATGCAACTTACTTTTGCCAAAATGACACACAATCTCTTAGGTTTTGGTAAGAAATTGATTTGGGAGAAGTAATTAATTAATCATTTTTATTTTTATATCCTGAATAATTTTCAGGAAGACAGTAAGTTAAATAATTTTTCATACTTTTGATACTATCAAATGATACTATTATAAAATGAATCCACCTTATGAAATAACAACTAAGATTCTTAAATTAGTAAATAATATATCTGAAAAAATTGGAGAAATTAATGTTACTAATTTAAATGTTCCTAGTCCTGTTTTAAGAAAAGAAAATAGAATTAAAACCAACTGCTAGTCGTGATTTAAGAGATGCAGTAAAGGCCCATATTCTTAAAAAAACTGGAGAAAAGAATAAAACTACTTATCAGTTTAAGTAAAAAACGATTTTATATTCCAATTTTCCAGATACCTTTTTCTAAAAAGGCTTCAATTGTTTGGCGTTTTGCTTTGTTAATTAGGTTAGTATGTGAAGTATTATTTTGCTTTGAATATTCATTCAGAGTAATAATCTTTTTTCCTTCTAAATAGGCAAGCCGCTTATGATAGGAATTAGAAAGGGCTTTTCCTACAATTTCTTCCATAATAGCCGTCTTCCCATTAGTATTAAACTCATTAAATGCATTATAATAAGATGCTCTATCAATAAATTTTATATTAATAGGCACATAAAACTCTCTAATCAGAAGGTAATTATTTAATATTCTACCAATCCTTCCATTACCATCTACAAAGGGATGGATTTGCTCAAAAGTTAAATGCAATTTTGCTATTCTTTTTACTATGTTTTCTTCATTATTTACTTTATAATCAATCAACATATTTCCTAAGACCTCCTCAATTTGAGTAGGATCTAATGCTATATGATTGCCAACCCTAACCCACTCATCAACATTTCTAAACCTACCAGCAATTTCATCTCTAATATTAGAAAGTAACATTTTATGCAAACGCAATATCATATCAAAATCTAACTCCCTTTCCTTTGCGGCTGAATTGATATAAGTAACAACTCTTGCTAAATTTTTTGTTTCAAAAAGTTCTCTTTCTGATATAAATCTGTCCAAGTCAATTTGCATTAAAATTTTATCCGTTTCTTCTAATGAAAGCGTACTGTTCTCAATTGCATTCGAGTTATACACATGCTCGGAAACCTCCGTTTCACTAATTAATTGCAATAAAGATGCTTTATTTTGAGATACTTTCAGATAACGCTCTCGCAATATTTTAATGCTTTTATAGATTTGTATTGTTTTTGCCATTCAGCAAAGATAGCTATATTTTAACGGTTATTCGCTTAATACCGTGAAAATTAAGATATTTTAAGTGTTTTTCACGATTTTAATCCTAAAAGAGCTGAGAGAAACATCAAAAAAAACATCACTTCATTGTAAAAGAAAAAATGAGCAATCCTTTTTTGATTTAATAAAAACACCAAAAAAGTAGGAAACGATACAAAGGGATTTAATGCTTTGGAAAAACTAAAAGATATGTGTTGTAGTTAGTAATAAATCAATAAAAAACCCTGTTTTAATTACCAAAAACAATGGATTTATGGTCGCATTGATTATAATTGCCATCTGTTTCATAGACATCCTGAACAAATATCCACTCAATTTCTTTAAATGTAAATTTATGGTAACCAGCAGATACTTCATAATCGTTGAGGTATGTGTTCCCTAAAATTATTTGTTTATATACTTCATCAACATACATATAATAGGATTCATTGTCAGCATTATTAATATCAATATAGCTAATATTGTCCTTTTCACATTCTTCTTCCTTTTTGCATGAAAATAATAATAGCAATAAGGAGATAAATAGAATTTTTTTCAAAATATATTTCTTGTTTCTGTTATAGCCATTCCACATATAGCCTTATATGAATAGCAGAACTTGATGTACCTAATTCAATAGTTGATGGATAATCATCTGTGCCATTAGTGGGCATGAATGAGTTTGGCCAAAAATGCCAACCACCAATCAAATCATCTATTACGCCAACAACCTCATAATCATATAAAGTTATAGTGTGTTTTGATGAGATATACGTTATTGTAAATGGGAAATCAGCTGTATATACCAATGGTAAACTTGCTGAAGTAATATTAGAGTAGTAATTAGAACTAATGTATGTTTGGCCATCTTTTGTTAATGTAAAATATACATCAGGACCATCAAAAGTATCCCAGCCCGCGCCATTTGAATTTGTCATTGGCATTTTCAAAACCCACAATCCTGTTATTTTCATTCGACTTGGTTTTTCTTCAATTGATATGGTTTTCGCAATAACATCTTGTTTACTATCTTCTCCGTTAGCCGTTAATGTAACGCTATAATTACCCCCATCTGCATACAAATGAGTAGGATTTTTAAGGCTAGAATTGCTTCCATCACCAAAATCCCAATTGTATGATGAAGAATTAGAAGATGTATTGGAAAAAGAGATTAATCTTGGAGCAGGTGCATTGGCACCAGTAAAATTAAAATTTGCAACTGGGGTTGTTGTATTATTGGTGTTATTGGGTGCTGCAACATCATCCTCTTTCTTACAGGAGTTAAATACTATGCCAATAACTAATAAATAAAATAATTTCTTTTTCATAAAAATAGTTTTTCTAATAAATAATGTACAAATATATAAAAAATGTATCATAATAGATACTTACTTAAAAGATGTTTCGTATTTGTAAGTTTATGTTCATTTTTCCACCTTAAATGGAAAGAAACGAAATTCAAATAAAAAAGATAGGGGAGAAGCTAAAACTTTTAAGGAAAGAAGCTGGTTTTTCTGGTTATGATGCTTTTGCTTGGGAGCATGGTCTTTCGCGCATACAATATTGGCGCATGGAAAAGGGGACTAATTTTACTATAAAATCTTTGCTTAAAATTTTAGCTATTCATAAAATATCCTTAAAAGATTTTTTTCAGAATTTGTAGTTTACACACCCCCACCCCTTCTTATTAGAGGGGAGTTTTTATATTGACTGTGGTCTAAATTCCAACAACCAACAACTATCTACCCTTATACTTCTGAAAAAGTTCTTTTTGGTGGTTGTTTAAGTCTATCGGATTTCCTTTAATGTATGCCTGTTCCACATTATTGGTGCGCATATCAAGCGCATCAGCAGTTGATATAAAGAAGGTAGCATCTTTGCCATGTTCAATGGAGCCGACCTCTGCATCAATGCCTAAAATCTTAGCAGTATTTAAAGTAATTGCAGAAATGGCATCTTCATAATCCAAACCATAAGCCACAGCTGTACCAGCAGAAAAAGGCAAGTTTCTGGCGCCCATGGCTTCCATATCACCAGCATAATCAAAGCAAAATAATATGCCCGCTTCTTTTAGTTTTCGACTTTGCGTAAATGGATCATCAATTGGACTATCCTGGCTGTCAGGTAATCTGTGCACCCTATTTAATATTAAGGAAATATTTTTTTCTTTCAATAAATCTACAATTTTCAGAGCTTCCTCTGCCCCCACAATCACTACTTTTTTGATGCCTAATTCGTTTGTCATTTCAATTGCTTTGCGCATATCTTTTCCGTAATCAGCATGTATGTAAAGTGTTTTACTTCCATCAAACAGCCCTTTCATACTCTCCATACGCAAATCCATAATATTAGAAGATTTAGCATAGGACTCTGCTTTTGTAAAAAAGGTTTTTATCTCATCAGTTCGCTTGTTATATTTATCGTTTTTTTTGTTTTCTCCTGGCTCTGCCCACCAACCAGTATAATAGTAAGAATTCGGCCAATTAAGATGCAAGCCATCATCTGCCCTAAGCACTGCATCTTCCCAATTATTACCATCTAAATACATAACAGAAGATTGTCCTGAAACAGTACCTCCTCTTGGAGTAACTTGTGCTAAAAGAACACCATTACTTCTAACGGTTGTAATAATTTTAGAATCGGTATTATAGGCAATAAGCGAACGAACATTTGGGTTGAGTGCACCAACTTCTCTATAGTCGTGAGTTGCCCTTACTTGTCCGATTTCAGTAATTCCTAAGGTAGTGTTGGGCACAATAAAAGCAGGATAAATATGCTTTCCTCCAAGTTTTATTATAGTGTCATAAGCAGTAGGGTTTATTCGGATAATACTTGCGTCTGCCACCAAAGAGAATTTTCCATCTTCCACTCCAATAGCAGCATTTTCAATTTTCAGTCCATTGCCTAAATGTGCAATTGCTCCCAAATACAAAACATGACTTTGGGCAAAAATAGTTTGTACAAAAGTAATGCAGAATATAAATATAATTAGTTTTTTTATCATGGTTCTAAAGTATCGCAATGGTATAATTTTTCTTTTTCTTTTTTTGGATTTTGTTTTTTCTCGTTTTTTTCATTCATCATTTTTTGAATGATTCGCATTCTCTCTTGCAAATTTTGTTCTCTCAGTTGTAAATCCCTATCCTTATCAAACAGACAAATACCATCTACATAAGTTTGCTCAACTTTGGCATAAACTGATAAAGGATTCTCGGACCAAATAACAATGTCGGCATCCTTTCCTACTTTTAAGGACCCCATTTTTTCATCCAAATGCAAGAGTTTAGCAGGATTAAGTGTTACCATTTTCCAAGCATCTTCCTCTGTTGTTCCGCCATATTTTACTGCTTTTGCTGCTTCCTGATTTAGCCGCCTTCCCATTTCGGCATCATCAGAATTAATAGCAGTTACCACACCGGCATTATTTAGCAGAGTAGCATTATAGGGTATGGCATCATTTACCTCAAATTTGTATGCCCACCAATCCGAAAAAGTAGAACCTCCTGCTCCATGTTTGGCTAATTTATCGGCTATTTTGTAACCCTCTAATATATGGGTAAAAGTATTAATACGAAATCGCATGGAATCGGCCACATGCATTAGCATATTTATTTCTGATTGCACATAAGAGTGGCATGTAACAAAGCGTTCACCTTTCAAAATTTCTACAAGTGCGTTTAGTTCCAAATCTTCTCTTGGAGATTCTGATTTTCTTTTCATATTACTTGGCATGGCATTATACAAATCCCACTCCAATTGGTATTTTCTGGCTCTATAAAAAGCATCATAAAAAACTTGTTCTACACCCATTCTGCTTTGTGGAAAGCGCACTTTATTAAAATCGCCCCAATTGGATTGTTTTACATTTTCGCCCAAAGCAAACTTGATAAAACCATCTGCCCCTTCAATTTTTAATTCCTCTGCACTACTTCCCCATCTGAGTTTTATTAGTGCCGATTGTCCGCCAATGGGATTGGCTGAACCGTGCAAAAGCTGTGAAGCAGTTACCCCTCCTGAAAGTTGCCGGTAAATATTAATATCATTAGCATTAATTACATCTCCTATTCTCACTTCAGCTGTAACGGCTTGACTTCCTTCATTTACACCTCTTGTAATGGCAATGTGCGAATGTTCATCAATGATGCCACAACTAATGTGTTTTCCACTAGCATCAATTGTTTTTACAATCTCATCTTTTTCCAAAATTTCGGAAAGATCAAGCTCTTTTCCAACAGCAATAATGGCACCATCTTTTATAATTATTTCTGCATTTTCCAAAACCCCTTCTACTTCATTTGTCCAAAGGGTTGCATTTTTAAAAAGGATAATTTCAGCAGTTGGTTTTTTGGTAAAGCCATAGGCTTTATTGGGCAACCAAATTTCAGGGATTATGCTATCAATTTCTGCTGAAAATTCTTTTTTCTTTTCCTTAAAAAGAGAATCGCGAACCATTGAAAAGTGATAAAAAGTTCCATTTTCATCTTGAAATCTCCCATTTATTTTACCATCAGAAAAAGTGCCTACAGCACGAAACGCACCATCTTTTGTATTGATGCTTATTTCTTTATCAGAAAGTGAGGTTTTAAGCGCTAATGAATCCAAGAAAAAGATAGTAGTTTTTGGCTTTGCCTTACTTCCTTTTATTGCGACTAATTCATCTTTAATCTCCTGAGAATTTAGCGTGTAATATCCTCTTACATCTATTTCTTGTTTTTTGCTTACAACATATTTTTTTCCACTAACCCAATTTTCATAAATAATTCCATCCTCAAAAATATCTTTGGAGCAAATAATAAAATTAGCATATTTATCTTTTTTAATTGTACCTAGTAATTGTTCTGCATTTATTTGCTTAGCAGGAATTGTAGTAAGGGCAGCAAGTGCATCTTGTTTAGAAAGGCCTTTTTGTATAGCCTTTCTCAAAATTTTCAAAAAATCTTTTGGATTTTTCTGTCCTGAACTTGTAAATGAAAAAGTAATATTATTATTGGCTAAAATAAGAGGGTTAAAAGGAGCTGTTTCCCAATGTTTTAGTTGTTCTAAAGATATATTTTCTGCTTCTTCAGGGTTGCTAACTTCATAACTTTCAGGAAAATTTAGAGGTAAAATAAAGGAGAAATCTGTTTGCTTAATTATATCTAACTCTTTATATTCATCCCCATTTCCTATTATAATATAATCCACTTCAAATTCATCTGCAATTTTGTAAATTCTCGAAATATCAAAAACATCCTTTGCTTCAAATATTTGTGGTAAATCTTGCTCACTATTAAAAGCCTCAAAAGAATAATTAAAATCGCTTACATCTTGGTTGTACCATTCTGCATCCAAATAAGTTTGCCTAAGTAGCGCAATACTTCCCATAAGTGAAGTGGGGTATTTCTGGCTAGAATTTCCTTTGTTAAAAGAGTAGTGGGCAGAAGCATTTTTTATCAAAATATTTTGATGTTCTTTTTTGTTAGAGAGTAATACCAAGCCGCCAGTCCCTCTTGCTATTCCATCTTGTTGGTGTGTGAGTACTGCTCCAAAACCAATACTTCTAAAACTTATTGCTTTTTTATTATCGTTCTGAAAGTTGTTAATAGCTATTACTTCAGGGTGAATGGCTTGATTCCAATGGAAAGCACCTTTTTTATTACTATTATATTGTGGACGGAAAGAGTGATCTCTACTTACTGTTTTTGGCAAGCCATACTGTGTGTTCAGATCAATAAAAGAAGGATAAATATAGTCGCCCTTTAAATCTTTTATTATCGCATTTTTTGGAATCTGCACTCCAGTATCTGCTTGTAAAATTTTATTTCCTTGAATGAGTAATGTTCCATTAGGAATTTCATTTTCTGCATCTATTATATGTGCATTTATAAAGGCATAAATGGGTTCAAATTCGGTAGCTACTCCATTTGTTGGAAATGTTTCTTGCCCAAAAGAGTGTAAGTAAAAAAAAGAAAAGAAGTAGAAGCAGAATTGTTTTAGCATTTTAGAAAATTTAAAGCCGTGAATTTACTTAAATTTTGCAAAGAACAATAGGTTTATGTAGCGGAAAAAATAATTATCTGAATAAAAATGATACATTTGTAAAAACTAAAACTAAAAAATTATGTCATTAATGATTCATCATTTTCTTCCATTTTTATTAATTTTTACTCTTGTGATGGCTATAACAAAATCGTATTTTGTAGCTTTTGCTGCTAAAGATATATGTCTTAAAAAATGTAAAATTCAATCTATTACTATGATTTTGGCTCACTTGCAATTAGTGTTTGGAATTATTTTATTTACCCAATTTGCTTTTTCAAACCCTAATTGGGCAGCAATTATGAAAGATGCTGCAAGTAGATATACTTATGTTGAGCATCCTTTTTTGATGCTAGTTGCAATTATTCTTATTTCAGTTGGAAAGGTAAAAGCTAAAAAAATAGAAGATAATGCTAAATCGGCTAAAACAACTTTTATTTATTTTGTAATTGCCCTAGTTTTTATTTTGGCAAGAACACCTTTTAATAAACTATTAGCATTTTAAAATTTGGGGAAAGAAAAAGCAATTCTTATTGGAGTAATTACTCCTGAACAAAACAAAAGCAAGGCAGAAGAATATTTGGATGAATTGGCTTTTTTGGCTAAAACTGCTGGAGCAATTCCAGTGAAAAAGATAACCCAAAAACTTACTGTTCCCAACAATAAAACTTTTATTGGTAAAGGCAAGATTGAAGAAGTAAAGCAGCTAGCAGAAGAGCAAGAAGTTCAGCTTATTATTTTTGATGATGATTTGAGCCCTGTTCAATTAAGGAATATTGAACGCATTTTAGAATGTAAAATAATGGATAGAAGCAATTTGATATTAGATATTTTTGCCTCTCGTGCCAGAACAGCAAATGCAAAAACCCAAGTAGAATTGGCTCAATATCAATACTTGCTACCACGCCTTACTAGAATGTGGACACACCTTGAAAGACAAAAAGGAGGGATTGGAATGAGAGGGCCTGGTGAAACTCAAATTGAAACCGACAGAAGAATAATAGGACAGAAAATTTCTTTACTAAAAAAGAAATTGGAAAAAATAGATAAGCAAAAAACTACACAAAGAAAAGGAAGGGGAGATATGATTCGGCTAGCACTTGTTGGCTACACCAATGCTGGGAAATCTACTTTGATGAATCAGCTAAGCAAATCAGAGGTGTTTGCCGAAAATAAACTCTTTGCTACTTTAGACACCACCATTCGTAAAGTAGTGGTGGGGAATTTACCTTTTTTACTAGCCGATACCGTTGGCTTTATCAGAAAACTTCCTCATCAATTGGTAGAGTCCTTTAAATCTACTTTAGATGAGGTGCGAGAATCGGATTTACTTTTACATGTTGTAGATATTTCCAATCCTAATTTTGAAAGCCAAATAGAAGTAGTAAATCAAACTTTAGCAGAAATTGGTGCAAGCGATAAACCCATGATTATAGTGTTTAACAAAACGGATGCTTTTACTTTTATAGAAAAAGAGGAAGATGATTTAACGCCCAAAACAAAAGAAAATATCTCATTGGAAGAATTGAAAGCAACAGGGATTGCAAAAATGAATGAAAACACTATTTTTATTTCCGCTCTTAATAAAACCAACTTTGAAGATTTGAGAAAATTGCTTTATGAAAAAGTGAAAGCTCTTCATATAAAACGATATCCTTACAACAACTTTTTGTTCTAAGAAAAATTTTGTAAATCGTACAGCTTTTTATAGTGCTTATTGTTAACTAAAAGCTCATTATGTGTTCCATATTCCACAACCTTTCCCTCATGCAATACAATTATTTTATCAGCATTCTGAATGGTGGAAAGTCGGTGAGCAATTACAATTGAAGTTCTGGACTGCATTAAATTGTTAAGGGCATCTTGTACCAGTTTTTCTGACTCAGTATCTAGTGAGGAAGTTGCTTCATCTAAAATCAAAATAGGCGGATTTTTCAAAATAGCTCGTGCAATGCTTAACCTTTGTTTTTGTCCGCCGGAGAGTTTCACTCCGCTATCGCCAATATTTGTATCATATCCATTTTCTGTTTTTAGAATAAAATCATGTGCATTGGCAACTTTTGCTGCCTTTTCTACTTCTTGCATTGTAGCAATCGGGTTACCCAATAGAATATTGTTATAAATACTATCGTTAAATAAAATAGATTCCTGATTTACAATGCCCATCAATTTTCTGACATCTACTATTTTCAGGTTTTTTATGTTTTCTCCATCTATTTTTACTTCTCCTGTTTTTACATCATAAAAACGAGAAATAAGGTCAGCCAAAGTAGATTTTCCACTACCCGATTGCCCTACTAAAGCTACTGTTTCTCCTTTGCAAATCGTTAAATTAATATTTTTTAACACTGCAATATTTTCATAGCTAAAAGTTAGATTTTCCATTTTTATTTCTGATTTAAATTCTGAAATTGTTTTTGCATTTTCAGTATCCTTAATGTCATTTTCAGCATCTAATATTTCATGAATACGAGCAGCTGAGGCACTACCTTTTTGAATAAAATAATAAGCAGAAGTGAACGATTTTGCAGGAGGAATAAGCTGAGAAAAAATTGCAATATAACCAATGAATTCTTCTGGGGAAAGCGTACCACTGCCACTTAAAACTAACTTTCCGCCAAACCACATTACCACTATCATTACCACAGTACTCAAAAATTCACTCATTGGAGAGGAAAGGTCTTTTTTTCGTAAAAGACGAGTCATAATATTTCTATAATCAGCACTTTCTTTTTCAAACTTTTTATGAATCATTTCTTCTGCATCAAAAGCTTTTATGATTCTAAGTCCTGATAGATTTTCATCAATTATAGAGAGTAAATCCCCCATTTTGCTTTGTCCTTTCTCAGAGGATTTTTTTAAACTCTTACCAATTATGGCAATTAAAAACCCTGTAATGGGAAAGAGAATAACTACAAAAAGAGTGAGTTTAGGACTAATAATTATTAGGGTAATTAAAAAGATAATAATGTTGAGAGGGTCTTTGAAAAACATTTCAAGTGAACTCATTATCGACCATTCAATTTCTACTAAATCGGTAGTCATACGAGAGGTAATATCCCCTTTTCTTTTTTCAGTAAAAAAGGAAAGGGGCAAACTGATAATTTTTTTATTTAAATCGTTTCGCAAATCGCAAACCACTCCATTTCGTATTGGCGAAAGAAAATAAAGAGCTAGATATCGGCACAAATTTCTGAAAAAGAACATCACCAAAATCAAAACACAAACAAATATAAGTGCTTCCACCTTTCCTTTATCATCAATAATATTGGTAATAAGTGCATAAAAATTTTCCTTAATTGCAGAAGCAGAAAACCCTAGTTCTTGTGGATTATATACCTTTTCTTGTGTGCCAAAAAGAAGCCCTAAAAAAGGGATAATCATAGTAATAGAAACCAGAGAAAATAAAATATTCAAAATATTGAAAAATATATTAAGTCCGGCATATCCCAAATAAGGTTTTACATATTTTAGAATTCTGAAAAAATCTTTCATGGGGGCAAAGATAGAATAATGTATCTTTGCAAAATGGAAAGCACACGACAAAAAAAGATATCCCGACTTTTACAAAAAGAATTGGCAATAATTTTTCAGCAAAATGCTCCAGCAATTTTAGGCAATTTTATGTTTACAATTACAGGCGTAAGGGTGTCATCTGATTTATTTATAGCAAAAGTATATTTAAGTATTTTTCCTATAACAGATAGCAAAAAGTTAATGAAAGAGGTTAAAGAAAAAAGCTCTTTTTTTAGAAACTTGCTTGCCAAAAAAGTGCGGCATCAACTTAGAATAATTCCTGAATTACATTTTTTCCTAGATGATTCGGCAGATTATGCAGATGAAATCAACAGACTGTTGAAAGAATGAGTTTCCCTTTTTTTATAGCCAAACGGTACCTTTTTAGTAGTAAAACAAAAACGGCTGTAAATATTATTTCCTTTGTTTCAATGATAGGTGTAATTATTGGCACTGCCGCTTTAGTACTTTTGCTTTCAGTTTTCAATGGTTTTGAAAATTTGCTTTTAAGCATGTATAATTCTTTTGACCCGCACCTTAAAATCACATCCAATCTAGGGAAAACATTTAATAGTGAAAGTATCATTTCCGATTTGGGAAATAATGAAGAGATACTTTATTTTACAGAGGTATTGGAAGAAAAAGTATTGATGAAAAATGGAGAACATGAATTTATAGCCACTATAAAAGGAGTGGGAGAGGATTTTATTAAAATGACAAATTTGGATAGTATAATTGTGGAAGGAGAAAATTTCACTAATTATAAACATAGTAATGTAGCTATACTTGGGCAAGGAGTTGCTTATCATCTTTCAATGGGAGTAGGAAATATGTTTAGTCAACTTAAAATATTTGTTCCCAACAGAGGAAGTAAAACACTACTTAATCCAAGTTCCGCTTTTTCATATTCTTCTGTTTTACCTATAGGGATTTTTAGTTTAGGGGCAGAATACGATAGCAAGTACATTATTACACCCATAGTTTTTTTGCAAGATTTGTTGCAGAAAAAGGGAGTTTCAGCTATTGAAGTGCAGCTAAAAAATGAAAACAAAATGTTGGAAGTACAAAAGTATTTACAAAGCAATTTGGGTGAAAATTATAAGGTAAGCAACCGCTTGCAACAACATGCCGTTCTGCATAAAATTTTGAATTCTGAAAAGCTGGGGGTTTTTATTATTTTAACTTTTATGCTGATTATTGCTACCTTCAATATTATTGGTTCTCTTAGTATGCTTATGATAGAAAAAAAGAAGGACATAAAAACCTTTTGGAATTTGGGTGCCACACAAAAAAGCATTCAACAAATATTTTTCATTGAAGGCATGCTTACGATTATAATCGGCAGTTTTTTAGGAATTCTGCTTGGCTTGCTTTTAGCTACTCTTCAAATGAAATTTGGGATTATTGGAATGGGAGAGGGGAATTTTATTATTCATTCTTATCCTGTTTCCATTGATTATTTCGATTTGTTTTTGGTGGAAATAACGGTTCTTATTATTGGACTTTTTGCATCTTGGTACCCTGCAAATATTCTGAGTAAAAGGTTGATTAATTAACAATTTGAGTTGATAGAAACTGACTATTAAAATTGTCTACTTTAGCACTGTTCAAAAAAATGGGGAGATTACAGGTCCGTTTCTAAATTTCTATTTTTTCAAATATTTCCAATCTATATAAAAGGTTCCGAAAGGGAGAATTGAAGCGAGCATTACATAGGTAAAGTCTTTAGCACTCCATTTTTCATCATCTTTAATTAAGAAAGCTAAAATTAAGTAAGCAACAAATAGTAATCCGTGAGGCATTCCTAAAAGTTTGACATAAGTTGGGTCGCCCAATTGGTACTTAAAATACAAACCAACTGTCATTAAAAGGATATATGAAACCCCTTCTAAAAGAGCAATTATTCTAAATGTAGTTTTCATGAGTTTTTGTTTTTCTAGCAACTAAAAACTAGTCACTAACAACTAATTTTATTTAAAAGCGTTCTCACCAGTAATATCCATTCCTGTAATCAACAAGTGAATATCGTGTGTTCCTTCATAAGTAATTACTGATTCTAAATTCATCATGTGTCTCATGATAGAATATTCGCCTGTAATTCCCATAGCGCCTAAAATTTGTCTTGCTTCTCTGGCAATATTTAATGCCATATCTACATTGTTACGCTTGCACATAGAGATTTGTGCAGAAGTAGCTCTACCTTCATTTCTGAGTACTCCCAAACGCCAAGTTAAAAATTGTGCTTTTGTGATTTCAGTAATCATTTCCGCCAATTTCTTTTGTTGTAATTGGAAAGAGGCAATTGGTTTTCCAAATTGAATTCTCTCTTTTGCATATCTAAGAGCTGTATCATAACAATCCATAGCCGTACCAATAGTTCCCCAAGCAATCCCATACCTTGCAGAATCCAGACAACCAAGTGGAGCCCCTAATCCATCTTTGTTCGGCAGGATATTGTCCTTAGGAATTTTTACATTATCAAAAACTAACTCTCCAGTTGCTGATGCTCTCAAGCTCCATTTTCCATGTGTTTCAGGAGTTGTAAATCCTTCCATTCCTCTTTCTACTAACACTCCTTTTATTCTTCCTTTTTCATTTTTTGCCCAAACAACAGCTACATCAGCAAATGGTGCATTTGAAATCCACATTTTCGCTCCATTTAAAAGATAATGGTCTCCCATATCTTTAATGTTAGTTACCATTCCTCCAGGGTTTGATCCTTGGTCAGGCTCAGTTAATCCGAAACAACCGATAAATTCTCCAGTTGCTAATTTTGGTAAGAATTTCATTTTTTGCTCTTCACTACCATATTTCCAAATTGGATACATTACCAGTGAAGATTGAACAGATGAGGTAGAACGAATCCCACTATCTCCTCTTTCTAGTTCTTGCATAATTAACCCATAAGAAATTTGATCTAATCCAGCCCCTCCATACTCTACAGGAATGTATGGTCCGAAACCTCCAATTTCCCCTAATCCTTTTATAATTTGCTTTGGAAATTCAGCTTTTTGGCAGGCATCCTCAATAATAGGAGAAACCTCTCTTTTTACCCATTCTCTAGCCGCACCTCTAATTAATTTGTGCTCCTCAGTTAAAAGTTCGTCCATTAAAAAATAATCTGGTGCTTGGTATAAATCTTGTGACATAGCAAATGTTAATTTTTTGGCAAAAATACCCTTTTTAATACGATTGAGAAAGCCAACTTAAAATATATCTTTGCAAAAGATAAAACACAAAATTGATTTATAGCGACACTTTTTTTATTATTCTCACTTTTGATTTGCTTTTAATAGCTCTTTTGAAAGCATTTTATTGGAAATTTACTAAGCAGTTATTTCTTAGTATTTTTTCCCAACTATATGCTAATCTGTATCTTAAAGAAGAAAATGTGTTTACTGAAAGGGTAACTTTTTTGGTTACTATTATTATGCTAATAAATGTGAGTTTGTTTTTATCCAAAGCAATGTTTGATAATAATTTAAATCTTATTGCTTTTTTAAAAGTGTTTGCTTTTGTAAGTGTTTTTTTCCTTTCTAAAGCTATAATTATTCATCTTTTTGGGTATATTTTCATGCTAAAATCCCTAGCAAAATTAGGAGTATTTTTTTCCTTCTTATTTGATAGAGTAATGGGGATAACACTTTTTCCAATTGTTGTGTTAATGTTTTTTTCTCCACTCATTTCTAGTCCTATTTTACTTATATTTTCAGTAGTAATTGTTATACTTTTTCTACTCATTAAGTTTTTTTGGATTTGGAAGATAGGAATAGGGAGCTTTGGGCTTTCTAGATATTATTTATTTCTGTATCTTTGCACCCTTGAAATTTTACCACTATTAGTTTTTACTAAAGCGGTATTCTATTAGAAGTAAACTAAAAAATAAAGGACTATGGAAGGAAGAATAAAAAAGGTAAAATCCATACTAATATCGCAACCAAAGCCAGAAAATGGAAAATCTCCTTATTTTACTTTGGCAAAAAAGCACAATTTAAAGATTGATTTCCGTCCTTTTATTCAGGTTGAGGAAATAAGCACTAATGAATTCAAAAAGCAAAAGATAAGCATCCTTAACCATGATGCCGTAATTTTCACTAGTAAAAATGCCATGGATCATTACTTTATGATGTGTGAGAAACTCAGAATAAAAGTTCCTGAAACAATGAAATATTTTTGTGTTTCAGAAGCCATTGCCTACTACTTACAAAATTTTATTACTTTTAGAAAAAGAAAAGTTTTTACTGGAGAACAAATGTTTAAAGACTTAATCCCTGTTCTTACAAAACATAAAGAATGTAAGTTCCTTTTACCGTGTTCTGATCTTATAAAAAAAAGAATTGTAAATACTCTGGAAAGCAACAAAATAAACTTTACAAAAGCAATGATGTACAAAGTGGTATGTTCCGATTTATCTGATTTGGAAGATGTATATTATGATATTTTGGTGTTTTTCTCTCCCACAGGAATTACTTCTCTCTATGAAAATTTCCCAGAATTTATACAAAAAGATACTAGAATTGCAGCTTTTGGTCCAACAACTGCAAAATCGGTTTCTGATCATAAATTGATTTTGGATATTGATGCCCCGAACGAAAAAGCACCATCTATGTCTATGGCTCTTGATCAATATATAAAGGTTTCCAATAAAAGGAAAAGGTAATTTCTTAAAAATAATAAAGAATGGTTTCTTCTTTTTTCCCTTAAAATAACTCTTTTCCTCCATGCAAACTTTTAGCAAACAAGAACGACTTTGTGGTAAAAAGAAGATTGATATTCTTTTCAAAAAAGGAAATGGATTTAAGGCTGGAAGTTTTGCAATAATTTGGGATGAAGAAAAAAGAAATTTGAAATTCCCTGCTCAAATTATGATAAGTATTCCTAAACGGAATATCTCTAAAGCCAATAAAAGAAATTTGCTAAAACGACAAATTAGAGAAGTATATCGAATACACAAACAAAAATTTTATCTAAACTTAAATAAAAAAGAAAAACAGATTAAATTTGCTATTATTTATCTGAAAAAGGAAATAATAAGCTATAAAGAAGTGGATTTAGAAATAAATTTAATTTTAAATCGTTTAATAAAACAGCTTTGAAGAAACTTTTAAGTTATATCTTTATCGGGATTATAAAACTTTATCAAAATATGATTTCTCCTTTTTTTTCTCCAAGATGTAGATACACGCCAACTTGCTCAGAATATGGCGTGCAAGCAATAAAAAAACATGGAGCGATTAAAGGTGGATTTTTTACATTAAAACGAATATTCAATTGCCATCCATGGGGAGGTGATGGATATGACCCAGTGCCATAAAAAATAAAAAAATGAAGAAAAAAATTAAAGTTACCTTTTTAGCAATTTCAATAATTATTGCATCAGTCTTATCCTTTAGCTTTACTGATAATTATTTTGAAATCGCTAAGAATTTAGATATTTTCACCTCACTCTATAAGGAGCTCAACACTTACTATGTAGATGAAACAGATCCTGGAAAATTGATGAAAAAAGGAATTGATGCCATGCTGAAATCCTTAGACCCCTACACTACTTACATCCCCGAATCTGAAATAGAAGATTTCAGGTTTATGACAACAGGACAGTACGGAGGAATAGGAGCAATTATTACAAAAAGAGGAGATTTCGTTTACATTAGTGAACCCTATGAAGGGTTTCCAGCTTTTAAAGCGGGACTTATGGCTGGCGATAAAATACTTGAAATAAATGGTGTTTCATCAAAAGGTAAAACTACTGAGGAAGTAAGTAAGATCTTAAAAGGGCAACCCAATACTTCCGTTACACTTTTAATGGAACGAAAAAATTTGGACAAACCATTTGTGGTTAATTTTGTACGAGAAAAAGTAACTGTAAAAAGTGTTCCTTATTCTGGATTTGTAGCAGATGGAATTGGCTATATAAAGCTTAGAAGTTTCACCAGAGGTTGCAGTAAAGATATAAAAGATGCACTTGCAGATCTCAAAAAACAGCAAGAATTAAATGGCTTAATCTTAGATTTAAGAGGGAATCCTGGTGGCTTGCTGAATGAATCGGTAAACATTTCAAACCTTTTTGTAGAAAGAGGGGAAGAAATAGTTAGTACAAAAGGAAAAATAAAAGAGTGGGAAAAAGTATATAAAGCTACTCAAAAAGCAACAGATACTCAAATTCCATTAGTTGTATTAATAAATCAGAGTTCAGCTTCTGCAAGTGAAATTGTAGCTGGTGTAATGCAAGACCTAGATAGGGCCGTTATAATTGGAAATAGGAGTTTTGGCAAAGGGCTAGTTCAACAAAGCAGAAAACTTAGCTACAATACCCAACTTAAAGTAACCATAGCAAAATACTATACACCAAATGGAAGATGTATTCAGGCATTAGATTATTCCAATAGAAATGATGATGGAAGTGTGGGGAAAATTCAAGATTCTTTAAGAACTGCTTTTAAAACTAAAAACGGAAGAACAGTTTATGATGGTGGTGGAATTACTCCTGACATAGAAATAGAGCAAGAAAAAATAAGTAATATTACTATTAGCTTGCTGAGAAAAAGGTTAATTTTCGATTTTGCTACTGACTATCGACATGCTCATGACAGCATCATTACTGCTGATAAGTTTCGGCTATCAGATAAAATTTTTGAGGATTTTAAAACCTTTCTTTCTGATAAGGAATATGAGTACACTACTGAAACGCAAGATGTAGTTGAACAGTTAAAAGAAGTAGCAGAAGATGAGTTTTATTTTGATGGATTTTCAAATGAATATGATGCTTTGATTACAAAATTAGAAGCAAATAAAAAAGATGATTTAAACAAATTTAACCTAGAAATAAAAGAACTAATCACAAGCGAAATAGTAAGCAGATATTATTATCAAAAAGGACGAATTATTGCAATACTTCAATTTGATGAAGATTTAAAAGAAGCAATAAAAGTGTTAAATAACAAAACTAAGTACAATTCAATTCTTGCTGGAAATGAGTAAAATAATAACTAACCTTCAGACTTTTTTCTTTGTTTTATTAGGGATTGCAATTCCTACCTCAATAGCCGCAAATGGTATAATTATGGGAGTTCTTACTCTTCTTTGGGTTTTGCAAGCAGGTTTTATACAAAAGAAGAAAAACATAATTTCAAGCAAATGGATGCTCTCTATTTTAGGACTTCTTATTTTTTATACTTTAGCTTTATTCTGGGGCGATAATCATAATAATATCTCCTGGATTTTTCAGAAATTACCATTATTGCTAATGTTTATTGTATTGGCTACATCTAATTTTAAGCAAAAAGCATTTAGATTTGGAGCCGTTGCTTTTTTAATAACTACTTTCATTTCTGCATTGCTTGCTATTGCGATTGATTTAGAAATCATACAAGAATTACATAATTATACTAGCTTAATTTCATTAAATAATGACCATAAGTCGGCAATTATTAAATATAATTACCATAATCTTCTACTTGCTTTTTCAGCACTATTATCCTTTTATTTACTTATTGAAAAAAAGACAAAATATCCCGTAATACTGCTTGTATTTATTATAGTGTATGGGTGGAGTATCTTTTCAGAGGCAGGTAGAGCAGGACACTTAGTATTTATTCTGTTTTTTATTTTATACTCGGCTTATTACATCAAAGAAAAAGCTATGATTATTTTAGGGGTATTAGGACTACTGAGTGCAATGCTTATTGGAGCTTATCAGTTTTCTCACCCCTTTAAAGTGCGGATTGATGAGGGCTTGGAGGTTGTTTTAAATAACGGAAAAAGGCCTGGGAAAATAAAAGATATTAGATATGTATTTGTGCAAGAGAGTATAAATTTCATAAAAGAAAAACCGATTTTTGGACATGGAACAGGGAGTTTTGGAACGATCTTTAATAGAGAAGTTAAATCAGGGCATAAATTCTACACACACACAACTCCACATAATAATTATTTGTATATATTATTTGAATTAGGGTTTATTGGGTTATTGCTATTACTTTCCATATTCTATTTTCAAATTAGAGAACTCCTTGTCCTAAAAGATGGGGTTCACCGATTAGTACTCCCTCTAATGTTTATGATAATTATGCTTGTAGATTCTTATTTCTTTATCTTTATTCTTACAACTTTTTATATTTATTTTTATACTATTTATAGAGGAATTAGTTTAGATAAACCCTCTTAATCCTTCTGTTTAGAGTAGCCAAAATTTCATAAGCAATAGTATTCAGATTTTTTGCAATATCACTTACTTTATATCCAGTACCAAACACAGTTACCAAATCTCCTTCTTTTGCATTTATACTGCTAATATCTACCATCAAACTATCCATACTTATCTCCCCAATAATGTTGGCAAATACATTGTTTATGAGCACTTTCCCTTTTTCATTTCCTAATTTTCTATTTATCCCGTCCGCATAACCAAGAGGGATTACGGCTATTCTCATTTCTTTTTCTGTAATAAAAGATGCATCATAACCCACTTTTTCTCCCTGTTTCAAATTTCTAATTTGAGAGATAGTGCTTACTAATTTTGCTACAACTTGTAAGTTATCATCTTCCCCTATTCCATAGAGTCCAATCCCTAAGCGAACCATGTTATTTTGCTGAGAGGTAAATCGTAAAACTCCAGCAGTATTTAAAATATGTCTTTCTGATTTTATATTTAATGTCTCAGTAAAAAGCTTGCAAATAGTATCAAACTTTTCAAATTGCTTTTGTGTGAAATCATCTTTTGATTTATCAGTTGCAGCTGCTAAATGAGAGCAAATACTTTCTATTTTTAGATGCGGAAATTCTTTTAGTTTTTTTGTTAATACTTCTACTTCTTCCAAATTAAAACCATAACGATTCATGCCTGTATTGAATTTTATATGCACTGAAATAGGAATATTATTTTTCCCGAAAATCTCTAATGATCTATAGTTGTAAATAACAGGTTCTAAATTATATTTTACAATTTCTTTATAGCCTTTTATTCCAGGATTTGCTACAATTATTTTTCTCGAAATACCCGCTTTTCTAAGATTCATACCCTCTTCAAAATCAGCAACCCAAAAAGCATCCACCCCTAATTCTTCTAGTTTTTTTGCAATGGTAATATCTCCATGCCCGTAAGCAAATGCTTTTACCACAGCAATTATTTTTGTCTCTGATTTTAATTTATTTTTAAGATACTTGTAGTTTTTCTCTAGTGCCTTTAAATCGATATACAATATAGTTTCATGGGAAGTTGGCATCTTATTGGCTGTTAAAACATTTTCTGCAAAGTGGCTTGTATTCTTCCTGTTCCCCTAATTTTACCAATTGCTCATCTTCTGATTTTCGAAAGGAATGATTTGCTATCGCGCCACAATCAACACAAATGGCGTGTACTTTTGTCACATGTTCGGCAATAGCAAGTAAATTTGGAATAGGCCCAAACGGATTTCCTAAAAAATCCATATCCAATCCAGCTACTATTACTCGCATTCCTTTTATGGCAAGTTTAACACAAACTAGATGTAGGTCTTTATCAAAAAATTGTGCCTCATCAATAGCAATAACTTCTGCATTTCCTGCAAGAGATAAAATATCATTACTACACGCAACAGTAGTAGAATCTATAAAATTATCATCATGTGAAACTACTTTGTTTTTGTCGTATCTAGTGTCAATTTTTGGTTTGAAAATTTTAACCTTAAGTTTTGCGTACTTTGCTCTTTTTAGTCTCCTTAGAAGCTCTTCTGTTTTACCAGAAAACATAGAACCGCAAATAACTTCAATACTTCCTTTTTGCATGGGATGTTCAATTTGAGATTCTAAAAACATTTTTTGATAGGGGTTTTAAATTAGCTTTGTTTATGTTTGCTAACAAAAATATAAAAAGCTTTTTCATAACAGATGAAAATAAAAATTTTGTTTCTACTTTTCTTATTTCTAGGTCTTTTCTCTGAAGGGAAACAAGTCTTGAAAAATGATTCCATTAAAAAGGGAAGAGTAATCCTGGTAAGCAGTAGTTTACTAGGAGCTTTGAGTAGTTCATATTTATATATTGAAAATTCTTGGTGGAACGAAAAACAGCAAAGCTTTCATTTTGATAATGGGAGCGATAAAGTTTATGCTTTAAATGTGGACAAGGCAGGTCATTTTATGGGAGGATTACAGGCAGCTGATGTATTTTCTGGCTCCATGCGTTGGGCAGGGATGAGAAAAAAACAATCACTTTGGTATGGTGCTGCTTTTGGTTCAGCTTTGCAATTGGCCATTGAAATGAAAGATGCTTACGCCCCTTATTGGGGTTTTAGTAAATGGGATTTGGCTATTGGTTCGACAGGGGCTTTTTTGCCAGTTATTAAATATTATTCACCGACACTTAATGCTATTGATATAAAACTATCCTATTGGAAACGCCATAATACTTATTGGGATTTGGAGGCGCAAAGAGGAAAAACACCCAATAAATACGCTTGGCAGGACGATTATGTAAATCAGTCCTATTGGCTATCTGTAGATTTGAATTATTTTAATAACAATATTCCGGATTGGTTAAATATTGCTATTGGTTTTGGCTTAGATGAAACTCAATATTTGAATTCACATGGCACAAAAATGGGAGGGAATAACGAATGGTATATTGCTCTTGATTATGATATCCCAAAATTGCTGAAAAAATGGAATTCCCCAACAGCTAAAAAAGTAAAACATTGGCTGAATTATTTTCATTTCCCAGCTCCTACAATAAGAATTTCTCCAAAAACAGAATTTTACCCACTATTTCTCTAATTTTGTAATATGTCAAAACTATATATTATACCTACTCCAATTGGCAACTTAGAGGACATGACTTTAAGAGCAATACGAATTTTAAAAGAGGTGGAAATTATTTTGGCTGAGGATACCAGAACAAGCAAAAAATTATTAAACCATTTTAAAGTGGAAACCCCAATCTTTTCTTTTCATCAGCATAACGAACATAAAACCTTGAAAAAATGGATAGAAAGATTAGAAGCAGGAGAGTGTATCGCCTTGATTTCTGATGCCGGAACACCCGGAATTTCTGATCCAGGTTTTTTATTGGTTCGAGAATGTGTAAAGCAAGAAATAGAAGTGGAATGTTTGCCAGGGGCTACTGCCTTTGTTCCAGCTCTTATAAATTCAGGCTTGCCATGTGAGAAGTTTGTTTTTGAAGGCTTCTTGCCAGTAAAAAAGGGAAGACAAACGAGATTAGAGTTATTATCTCAGGAAAATAGAACAATGGTATTTTATGAATCTCCTCACCGCATTTTAAAAACACTAACACAGTTTTGCAACTATTTTGGGGAAGAAAGATTAGTTTCTGTTTCCAGAGAAATAAGTAAGCTGTTTGAAGAAACTAAAAGAGGAAAAATAAAAGAAGTTCTGGCTTATTTTCAAGAGAGAAAACCAAAAGGAGAATTTGTAATTATAGTGGAGGGAAAGAAATGAAAATAGATAAATTTATCCATAAAAAGCCCTACCTTATTGCTGGACCTTGCAGTGCAGAATCGGAGCAGCAACTTTTAGAAACAGCTCATTTAATAAAAGAGATTACGGATGTTTTCAGAGCTGGAATTTGGAAGCCAAGAACAAAGCCGAATTCCTTTGAAGGAGTAGGAGAAAAAGGGTTACAATGGCTTCAAAAAGTGAAAAAGGAAACAGGGCTAAAAGTACTTACTGAAATTGCTACCCCACAGCATGTAGAAAAATGCTTAAAAGCTGAAATTGATATGCTGTGGATTGGTGCCAGAACGACCGTAAATCCTTTCTATGTGCAAGAAATTGCAGAAGCCTTAAAGGGAGTAGACATTCCAGTTTTTGTAAAAAATCCCATCCATCCAGAATTGGGCTTATGGTTAGGCGCTTTGGAGCGATTAAATAAAGCAGGAATCAAGCAATTAGCAGCCATTCACAGAGGGTTTTTCTCTTATGAAGATTCTGCTTTTAGAAATGATCCTAAATGGGAAATGCCAATAAAACTAAGAGAGCTATTACCTCAGATTCCTATTATTTGTGACCCAAGCCATATTGCTGGTGATAGAGAGATGATAGCAGAAATTTCACAAACCGCCATGGATTTAAATTTGAATGGGCTAATGATAGAAACACATCAAAATCCTAAAAATGCATGGAGTGATGCTAAGCAACAAATCACACCAAAAAAGTTACATCAAATAATGGACGATTTGGTGCTTAGAAAAACAAAAACAGATGATGACTTTTTAAAGATTAAACTAAAAGAGTTCAGAGAAAAAATTGATATTTTAGATAGGAAAATCGTAAATATTTTGTCGGACAGAAAAAAGATAGTAGAAGAAATTGCCTTTTTTAAACGGCAAAATAAAATCACTATTTTCCAAATTGAAAGATGGTTTGAAATTCTAAAATTTAGAAAAAAAGATGCTGTTGATTTTGGAATGAATGAAAAAATGATTGCGGAATTTTTTGAGCTTGTTCATAAATATTCAATTCTTACACAAACAAAAATAATGCGAAATGCTAATGGCGAAAAATTGGAAAATAAAAGAAACGGATAATAAAACCGTAAATGATTTAGCTGACAGCTTGGGCGTTAGCAGGTCTATTGCACACCTTTTAGTTTTAAGGGGAGTTACTACTTTTGATGAGGCAAAGCAGTTTTTCCGACCAGATTTTTCGCAATTACACAATCCTTTTTTGATGAAGGACATGCAAAAAGCAGTGGATAGAATTCAGATTGCGATTGCAAATAATGAGAAGATTTTAGTTTATGGCGATTATGATGTGGATGGCACTACTTCTGTGGCAATGCTTTATACCTTCCTCTCAACTCTTACTGAAAACATTGACTATTATATTCCTTGCAGATACAAAGAAGGTTACGGCATTTCACTGCAAGGAATTGATTACGCAAAAGAGAATAATTTTTCTTTAATTATTGCTTTGGATTGTGGAATAAGAGCCGTAAATCAAGTGGAATACGCCAATGAAAAAGGGGTAGAGTTTATTATTTGTGATCATCATAATCCAGCAGAAGAAATACCAAATGCAGTTGCTATTTTAAATCCTAAACAAAAAGATTGTGACTATCCTTTTAAGGAACTTTCAGGATGTGGTGTTGGCTTCAAATTAATTCAGGGTTTTAGTGAAAAAAATCAAATTGAATTTGAAAATATCAAGCCTCTTTTTGATTTATTAGTGGTAAGTATTGCTGCTGATATTGTTCCAATGATTGATGAAAACAGAGCATTGTCCTTTTTCGGATTAGCACAAATAAATGAAACCCCAAGAGTAGGCTTAAAGGCATTAATGGATGTGGCAAATAGAAAGGGAAAATGGACAATTTCAGATATTGTTTTTGGTATTGCCCCACGCATCAATGCTGCTGGCAGAATTGAACAAGGCAAAAAAGCAGTCGCATTATTAATAGAAACTGATTCTTTTAAAGCGGCAAAATTGGCGCAGGAAATAGAGGTGTTGAATAAAACAAGGAGAGGGCTTGATCAAGATATTACAAAACAGGCACTCTCCATGATTGATGATAGTAAAAAATCAACTGTGGTATATAGCCAAGATTGGCATAAAGGAGTTGTTGGTATTGCGGCTTCTCGCCTTATCGAAACTTATTATAAACCAACGGTTGTATTGGCAGAAAAAGATGGGTTGCTCACTGGTTCTGCTCGTTCAGTTAAGGGGTTTGATTTGTATAATGCCATTTTGAGTTGCGAAAAATATTTAGAAAAATTCGGAGGACATATGTATGCTGCTGGCCTTACTTTAAAAAAGGAAAATCTGCAAAATTTTATAGAGGCTTTTGAAGTGGCTGTGTCTAATACTATTACAAAGGAGCAACTAACCCCAGAAGTATCAATTGATATGGAGCTCGATTTGCATGATATTGATAATAAATTTTTTAGAATTATCCAACAATTTGCGCCTTTTGGACCACAAAATCGCACACCAATTTTTACTACAAAAGCTGTGAAAGATAGTGGTTATGGCGGAGTAGTTGGAGAGGATAAATCGCATTTACGCCTAAATATTACAAATGAAAATATCAGAAATTCAATAAGTAGTATTGGTTTTGGTTTAGCACATCATTTTGAAAAAACCAAAGATGAGCAAATCTTTGATATTTGTTATTCTATTGATGAAAACCATTGGAATGGCAGAAAGAACTTGCAGTTAAAATTAAGGGATATAAAAAGTGATTAGCACATGGTTCTTCCCAATTTTTCAGCAATTTGTTTTCTTTTTTGTAAATATTTAGCATAGGTTTTTGTAATACGCCCCACATCTTCTGGGTTTTCTTTTAATTGCAATTGAATATTCCCTAATTTAACATCCAAATGTTTTAGTTTTAAATTATACAGAGAACTTTCCACCGCTTTTCGCATTTTAGTTTCTTCTGTTCCAGTAAGAATTTTGTGTCGCTTATCCCAATTTTCACTCATATTATGTTCATTAGTAATTAAATCAATTGTTAATCTACTAATTGAAGGATTAAAATGAAGTGTAAAATATTCTAATTTTACTTTTCCTTCTTTTTCCAAAAGATCAGAAATTTCATCTAGCATCATTTGGTACGCCTTGGTTTCAAAAATCATTTTATCAGACTTTAATTCAGTAAGAATAAAAGATGCAATGCTTATTGTTTCCTCTCCAAAGTGTAAAGTTTTGTTTCCATAATTAAGTAAAAGGCGAACTATTTCTTTTTCTTCTTTTGCCTCTTTTTTAGTGGATTCATTTTTTTCATTATCTATGTTCCCCTCCACTTTTTTTGCAGGAAAAGGGCTCGTTCTTTTATTTTTTTGAGTGCTTACCTCCTTTGCCAAATCCAATTCTTTTAACTTTAGCATTCTACTGCATACTTTTATGTATTCTGAACGGCTTATATCATCAGGAATTTGCGAGATGGAAGAAGCAATTTCTTTTATCATTTCCACTCTTTTTGCAGGGTCATCTTTAGTGTTTTTACTTAAAACATTTGTTTTGAAAGTGATGAAATCTTTGCTGTTTTCATCCAAAAAGTTTTTTAATTCTTCCTGACTACATTTGTGAGCAAAGGAATCCGGGTCTTCTCCATCAGGGAATAAAACTACTTTTACATTCATCCCTTCCGATAGAATCATATCAATGCTTCTAAAAGATGCTTTCAAGCCAGCGGCATCTCCATCAAAAAGAATGGTAATATTTTTTGTAAAACGATTAATCAATTTTATTTGTTCGGATGTGAGGGATGTGCCTGATGATGAAACCACATTTTCAATTCCCGCTTGATGCAATGAAATAACATCAGTATAGCCTTCCACAATGTAGCAGTTATTTAATTTACTGATGTGTTGTTTGGCAAAGTAAATACCATATAAAATTTTACTTTTTAAATAAATTAAACTTTCAGGCGAGTTAACATATTTGGCCTTATTGTCTTTTTGTAAAGTTCGCCCGCCAAAGCCCAAAACCCTTCCAGAAAAGCTATGAATAGGGAACATCATTCTTTCTCTGAACCTGTCCAAAGCGGATTCATTTTTAATAATAGACAAGCCTGAATCTTCCAAATATTTTTGCTGAAATGAGGATTTTATTGCCTCTTTACTAAGGGCATCTTTTTGTTTTGGGCTATAACCCAACTGAAATTTTTTGATGGTTTCTTCATCATAACCCCTCTCCTTATAATAGCTCAGCCCTATGGCTTTTCCCTCCTTAGTTTCCCACAACTGCTGCTGAAAAAACTTATTGGCAAAAGAGGAAATTACATACAAGCTATCCCTATCATTTGCTCTTACGCTTTGCTCGGGAGTCATTTTTTTTTCTACTATTTCAATGCCATATTTTTCTGCTACATATTTCAATGCTTCAGGATAAGAATAATGCTCATGCTCCATTACAAAACTTACGCTATTTCCTCCTTTCCCACAGCCAAAACATTTGTAAATCCCCTTAGTTGCCGAGACGGTAAATGAGGGGGTCTTTTCATCATGAAAAGGGCAATGACCAATAAAATTAGCCCCTCTTTTTTTTAGTTGCACAAAGCCACCAACTACTTCTTCTATTCTGGCAGCTTCAAATATTTTATCTATCGTTTCTTTTGGAATCATTGCTTTCTTTCAATTACAAAATCAATCATTTTTTTAAGAGATACTTTTGCATCATTTTCTTCAAATTCTTTTAAAATATCTAATGCTCTTTTGTGGTATTCATTCATCTTTTTTGTAGCATACTCCAATCCGCCACTTTCTTTTACCAACTTAATTAAATCCGCCACTTTTTTACTGTTGGTATTATGGTTTTTTATGGTGTTAATTATCATTTTCTTCTGCGCTTTATCACTAATACTTAAAGTGTAAATAAGTGGCAGAGTCATTTTTTGTTCCCTAATATCAATCCCAGTTGGCTTGCCAATTATTGGGTTGTGCGAATAGTCAAACAAATCATCTTTTATTTGAAAGGCAATGCCAGCCATTTCCCCAAAAAGATGCATTTGTTTTACAGTGTCTTTATTCTCAGTAGCCGAGCTTGCTCCACAAGCACAACAAGCTGCAATTAAAGTGGCTGTTTTTTGTCGTATAATTTCAAAATAAACGGATTCCTCAATATCTAATTTTCTCGCTTTTTCAATTTGTAAAAGCTCCCCTTCACTCATGTCCTGAACGGCAGTACTCATTATTTTCAAGAGTTCAAATTCCTCATGCTTAACGGCTAAAAGCAGACCTCTACTAAGTAAAAAATCCCCAACCAAAACGGCTATTTTATTTTTCCAAAGCGCATTGATGGAGAAGAATCCCCTTCTGAAATTAGCCTCATCTACCACATCATCATGCACCAGAGTTGCCGTATGCAAAAGCTCAATTAAGGAGGCGGAAATATAGGTGCTTTCTGTAACTTTTCCACAAAGCTTTGCTGATAGAAAAACAAACATAGGACGCATTTGCTTCCCTTTTCGCTTAATAATATAATGCATTATTTTATCTAGCAAAGGCACTTTGCTGGAAAGAGATGCCTTAAACTTTTTTTCAAAAAGTAGCATTTCCTCTTTAATAGGAGATTTTATTTCGTTTATGGCACTCAAATTTCTAAAAAGATAGAGAGCGAATATACAAAGAAGTTTGTGCTAATCGTGTTAAAAAATTAGCTTGTTAAAAAGTTATTTGAGTTTGTTTACTAATTGCCCACAAGCAGCATTAATATCCTTGCCTTTGCTTTTTCTCAAATTGACAATGAGGTTCTTTTCTTCCAGATAAGCGATAAAGTTTTCAGTGACTTTATTAGTTGATTTTTCATAAGAGAAATCATCCACTACATTGTATTCAATAAGGTTGATTTTACAAGGACTTACTTTGCAAAAATTGGCTAAAACTCTTGCATCATCCACACTATCATTCACTCCTTTAAACAGTATGTATTCATAAGTAATTCTGCTATTAGTTTCATCATAAAAATAGCGAATAGCATCTCTGAGATCTTGCAAAGGAACAGATTCATTTAAACTCATTAGCTTACTTCTTTTTTCATCATTTGCACTATGGAGGGAAATAGCCAAGTTAAACCTCACCTTATCATCTGCCAATTTCTTTATCATTTTAGCAATCCCAGCTGTGGATACGGTAATTCTTTTTGGCGACATTCCCATTCCTTTTTCAGTGGTGATAAGTTGGATACTTTCCAACACATTGTTGTAGTTCAAGAGTGGTTCGCCCATTCCCATATACACAATATTGGATAGAGGTTTACCAAAGTTAGAGATTGACTCTTCATTGAGGATAAAAACTTGATCGTATATTTCAGCTGCCGATAAGTTCCTCTCTAATTTGAGTGTTCCTGTTGCACAAAAAGCACAATCCAAACTACAACCAACTTGTGAAGAAACGCAAACCGTTATTCTCTTTTTGGACGGAATTAAAACGCCCTCTACCAATTGTTTATCATATAGTTGTAAGCTGTATTTGATGGTGCCATCTATACTTCTTTCCCCCTTGTGAATTTTTACAGAATTAATGCAAAAATGTTCAGAAAATAAATCACGCATTGTTTTTGATAATGAAGTCATTTCATCAAAAGAAGTAGCGCGTTTTTTCCACAACCACTCTTGCACCTGCCCTACCCTAAATTTGGGTAATTTGTGCTCTGCACAGAACTTTTGTAAGTCTTCTACACTAATATTTCTGATGTCTGTTTTTTCTTTCATTTCGTTTGCAAAGATATATTACTTTTGTGCTATGCGATTTTTAACAGCCGATTATTTATATCCATTGTATAAAGCTCCGATAAAAGAAGGGGTATTACAAATTTCTAATAAGGGGGAAATTATAAGAATTTTTGAAAACAGAAGTGATGTCTCTGCTGAAAAATTAGAAATATTTAAGGGGGTGCTTTGCCCTGGTTTTGTGAATGCACATTGTCATTTGGAGTTAAGTCACCTTTTAGGTATAGCCGAAAAAGGAAAAGGGTTTATTGATTTTGTGAGTTCATCTATCCATAAGCGTAATGATTTTACAAAAGAGGAAATTTTGGAAGCTATTGAAAAAGCAGAGCAAGAAATGATTGCTAATGGCATTGTTGCAGTAGGAGATATTTGTAATACTGTTGACACTCTTTTGCAAAAACAAAAAGGCAATTTGCACTACTATAATTTTATTGAAGCTGTTGGGGTATATGAAACAGAAGTTGAATCGACTATTAGTAGCAATTTAGCAATAAGAAATCAATTTAGAAAGTGTGGATTACAAGCAACAGTTGTGCCACATGCTCCTTATAGTTGCGTCCCTCAATTGTTAGACAAGATTTCAGTAATTTCAGATAAATTCGATAAGACATTCACTTTTCATAACCAAGAAATTGCAGCTGAAAATGAATTATTTACTTCACAAAGTGGAGCAATGTTCGATTGGTTAAATAAAATAGGAGCAACTAAAACCATTTGGGAAAATCGAAATAAAAATTCTACAAAAGCTGTATTAGAACACTTTAAAATTAATAAGCCTTTGTTGTTAGTGCACAATACTTTTACAAAAAAGAAAGATGTGACAGATAATTATTATTGCACTTGCCCAAAAGCCAATTTGTATATTGAAAATACACTTCCGGATTATTCTATTTTTGATACTGAAAAATTGTGTGTAGGAACCGATAGTTTGGCCTCTAATGATTCTCTTTCTATTTTGGAGGAACTACTGATTATTCAAGAAAATTCCAATTTTGATATGAATACACTACTTAAAATAGCATCTAAAAATGGGGCAGAAGCCCTTGGTTTTTCAGAATTAGGAACTTTTGAAAAAGGGAAAATTCCTGGGGTGAATTTGATTCAAGCGCTTGAGAAAGTAGAAGTTATTGCATAAGAACCTCAGCAACCCTCAAATCTTCCTCAGTAGTAATTTTTAGGTTTTTTTCTTCTCCTTGTATTGTAATTATTTTCCCGCCATTATTTTCTAAAACAGAAGCATCATCTGTGAAAAAAAGAGAAAAGTTTTGCTTATAAGCCTCTTTTATTGTGCTTGTAAAAAAACATTGAGGTGTTTGCACTTTATACAAATTACTTCTACTTACTGCTTTGGAATTATTCCCCTCTATTTTACGCAAAGAATCTTTTACCGGCACAACCGGCACAACTCCAATTCCTTTTTTTGTTGCAGCAATTAGTTTGTCAATTAAATTTTTGGAAATAAGTGGTCGCACCCCATCATGAATCGCAACAATACTTTCATCCTCCACTTTTTTCAAGCCATTTTTAACAGAGCCAAAACGGTTAATGCCACCAGCAACAATAGTGTGTTTGGTATTGAAACTGTATTGCGTACAAAGTGCATTCCAATTATCAATTTGAGATTGTGGAAGCACCAAGATTCTTTTGTCAAAATGCAAAAAAGAATTTAAGGTATGCATTAAAATGGGCAAATCATTTAATAGTAAAAATTGTTTTGGGATTTCAGAATTCATTCTAATCCCTCTTCCACCTGCAACAATAATAGCGACTTTTTTCACTTTATGGTAAAATCAGCATTGCATCTCCATAAGTATAAAAGTTATACTTTTTCTTAATTGCTTCTTTGTATGCTTTAAAGATAAAATCATGTCCCGCAAAAGCACTAATTTGCATCAATAAAGTAGATTTTGGCAAATGAAAATTAGTTAGTATACAAGTTGGAATTCTAAAATCGTAAGGAGGGAAAATAAATTTATTAGTCCAACCATCAAAAGGAACAACTCTATTTTGAGTAGTAACTGAACTTTCAATTGTTCTTACAGAAGTAGTTCCAACTGCACATATTCTCTTATCATTATCAAGCCCTTTATTAATGATATTTGCTGCCGTATCTGTAATTTGTATTTCCTCCGAATCCATTTTATGCTTGGAAAGGTCTTCTACTTCCACATCTCTAAAAGTACCCAAACCCACATGTAATGTAACCTCTGCAAAATCAACACCTTTTATCTCCAATCGCTTCATCAGTTCTCGACTAAAATGCAAACCAGAAGTTGGTGCAGCAATCGCCCCACTATGTTTGGCATAAATGGTTTGGTATCGCTCATCATCTTCCTGAGTTGGCTCCCTATTAATATGTTTAGGGAGTGGCGTTTGTCCTAGTCTGGTTAAAGTTTCTTTAAATTCGTCATACGACCCATCAAATAAAAATCGCAAGGTTCTCCCTCTTGATGTTGTGTTGTCAATTACCTCAGCAATTAGCTCATCATCTTCTCCAAAATAGAGTTTATTACCTATTCTTATTTTCCGGGCTGGATCAACCAATACATCAAAAAGCCTACTTTCTTTATTTAGTTCTCTGAGCAAAAACACCTCTATTCTGGCACCAGTTTTTTCTTTATTGCCAAAAAGCCGTGCAGGAAAAACTTTTGTATTATTTAAAACAATTACATCTCCATTATCAAAATAATCAATAATATCTTTGAATTTTTTGTGTTCAATTTTTCCGCTTTCTCGGTGAAGAACCATCAATTTTGATTCATCTCTATTTTTGGCTGGCTTTGTAGCTTTTCTAATCTCTGGCAAGTTAAAAACAAAGTGCGAGAGTTTGTATTTCATTATTTGTGATTTCATAGAATGGCTTAATTTTTTAAGGCGCGAATATACTACATTCAAAGGCGGATGTCAAGACTTATAGCAGTTTGATTTTTTCTTCTACTTGATTAAGAGAAAAAGCATCTTTTAAATTGTATTCCCCTATTTCTGTTCTGCATAGTTTTGAAAGGTAAGCGCCACTATTTAAGGAATTTCCAAAATCATTTGCAATAGAGCGGATATAAGTACCTTTACTACACCTTATTTTAAACCCCACTTCTGGCAAATTAATATCTGTAATTTCAAAAGAGAGCACTACAACTTTTCGCTTCTTTATTTCTACTTCCTCATTTTTTCTTGCAAAATTATAAAGCCGTTTCCCATCTTTTTTTAGAGCTGAAAAAATTGGAGGAATTTGATTGATTTCTCCAACAAATTGTTTAGCAGTTTTCTCTAGCAATTGCTTTGTAATATGTGTAGTGTCAAAAGTGTGATTAACTTTGGTTTCCTTATCAAAAGAGGGAGTTGTAGCACCCAAAGTAAAGTTTCCCATATAAGTTTTTTCTTGCCCTTGAATTTCTTCTATTCGCTTTGTGAATTTTCCTGTGCAAACAATTAAAAGCCCAGTGGCTAAGGGGTCCAAAGTGCCAGCATGCCCCACTTTTATCTTTTTAATTTGAAGCTTTTTCTTTATTAAATTTCTTACTTTTTTCACTACATCAAATGATGTCCATTCCAACGGCTTTTCTATTAAAAGGAGTTCCCCTGAAATAAAATCAGTACTTTTTTCTAGTTGGCAAGGTACAATTATTGACAAGGGAAACTACTATTTACAAAAAGAAGAATAACAATAACTCCTACTGCAAAACAGTAGTACGCAAAGTATTTCAGTTGACTATTTTTAACCAATTTTATCATCCATTTGCAAGCGATAAGCCCAGTAAAAAAAGCAAAAATAAAACCAACTAAAAGGGGTAAAAAAGAACTGCTTTCATAACTTATTTCTCCAGAGAAAATATCTTTTGCCATCTTTCCTAAAATCAATGGCACAACCATTAAAAAAGAAAAACGAGCAGCCTTTTCTTTATCAATTCCTAAAAGTACAGCAGTGGAAATAGTAGCTCCAGAGCGAGATATTCCAGGCAAGATGGCAATGGCTTGTGAAATACCAATAAGGATTGCATCTTTAATTCCAACTGTTTTTTCTGCATATTTTGCTTTATCTGCTAAAAAAAGAAGTAAAGCAGTTATAAGTAACATGCAACCAACTAGAATTAATTGCCCACCAAATAGCGCTTCTATTTCATTTTCAAAAAACAAGCCCACAAAAACAGCAGGAACCATAGAGAGAATAATCTTTACAGAAAACCAAAAGCTTTCATTATTTTTAAATTGGAAAAGGCCAGAAAAAATTTCTACTAAATCTTTTCGGAAAATTACAATTGTTGAAAGGGCAGTAGCAAAATGCAAGACTACAGTCATTAGCATACTTTCTTTTGCTAGAATTTCGGAGGAAAAAATGCATTTTGCAATTTCCAAATGTCCACTACTGCTAACAGGTAAAAACTCCGTCAATCCTTGAATAATTCCAAGAATAATGGCCTTTAAAATTTCCATTTATTACTTCTGTTTTGGTTTGTGCATAATCGCAAATATTTCGACAATAAAACCAGCAGAAATAAGAATTGGTGCAAGAGTTAACCTTTGCGAATCAAAGATTTTATCGCTAAAAACATTAGGGTCGTCCGAGCCACCACCAATCATTAGCAAAAGTCCTGCACAAATAAGTGCAACGCCTACAAGCAGCAACATATAGTTCTGTTTTGTAAATGCAAAGTCCAAATTGTTTTTTTCTTTCATAATTATAAATAAATTTCACTTTCTTTTATTCTAAGATATTTCCTTAGCGCAAAGAAAGTAGAAAGCCAAGTAAATAAAATTCCAGCCACAAATATACTAGCAAAAATAATACCCATGCTTTTTAAATCTTGAATATTTAGAAAATCTGGCATATCGTTTTGCAAAAGCTGAAAAACAGCAAGTAGCATACAAATTGCAACAAGCGAACTATATATCCCATTATAAATGCTATCAGATAAAAAAGGACCTTTTATAAATTTATTAGTAGCCCCAACCAGTTTCATGGTGCGAATTAAAAAACGCTTTGAATAAACAGATAGGCGGATAGTATTATTGATAAGCGTGAAGGAAATAATAAAAAGTAAAATGCAAAATGAAAGTAGAAAAACACTCATTTTTCGTACATTTTCGCTTATTTTTTCTACCAAATCTTTTTGGTAAAACACCTCATGAATCAAATCATTTTTACTCAGTTTTTTTTGTAGAAGTAATAAACTATCTGGATTTGCATAAGTGGCTTTTAGCTTTATATCTATAGATTCCAAAAGTGGATTGTAGCCCAAAAAAACAATAAAATCTTCTCCTAGCTCTTCTTGTAAGTCGGTAGCGGCATCTTCTTTTGTTATCCAATTAGTTTCCAAAGAATAGGGTTTTGAGTCAATTAATTTTTGTAATTGCATAATATCTACCTCTTTCACGCCTTCTTTTATCATAACCGAAAAACCAATATTTTGTTTTACATGGTTGGAAAGCCGATTGGCATTGAGCAGTAAAAATCCTAAAATTCCTAGAACAAAAAGCACTAAAGACATGCTTATTACTATGGACATAGAAGATGATTTTATTTTATTTTTAAAAGACATGGGTTTTTTTATTCATATCAATTGCCAAAAATAAAAAAATACATTCAGTATTTCTTTAACTTTGCCACAACTTAAAAAAAATAAATGGATTACAATTTTTCTGACATAGAAAAAAAGTGGCAAGATAATTGGAGGGAAAATGAAACTTATAAGGTTTCTGAAGACACTTCAAAAGAGAAATATTATGTATTGGATATGTTCCCCTATCCTTCTGGTGCTGGGCTACATGTTGGGCATCCTCTAGGTTATATTGCTTCTGATGTTTTTGCAAGATATAAAAGATTAAAAGGTTTTAATGTTTTGCATCCTATGGGATACGATTCCTTTGGTTTGCCAACTGAACAGTATGCTATTCAGACAGGAATTCACCCTGCAGTTGCAACAAAAGATAACACAGAAAGATACAGAAAACAATTAGATCAAATTGGCTTTTCATTTGATTGGAGTAGAGAGGTGCAAACTTCCGATCCTAAATATTATAAATGGACACAATGGATTTTTAAGCAATTGTTTAATTCCTATTATTGTAAAGATACTAATCAAGCAAGAGACATCTCAGAATTGTTTGAATGTTTCTCTCAGGAAGGAAATGAAAAATTGAATGCAGTTTGTGATGATAACACTCCACAATTTAAGGCAGAGGTTTGGAATAATTACACTAAAGATGAGCAAGAAAATATATTATTAAATTATCGTTTGGCATTTTTATCTGACACTTGGGTGAATTGGTGTGAAGGTTTAGGTACCGTACTTGCTAATGATGAAGTAAAAGAAGGACTTTCAGAAAGAGGTGGTTTTCCGGTAGAACAAAAATTAATGAAGCAATGGTCGTTAAGGATTACGGCTTATGCAGATCGTTTAATTTCAGGATTAGATACGGTAGATTGGTCGGATTCAATAAAGGAAATTCAGAAGAATTGGATTGGAAAATCAAAAGGCGCATCAGTAAGTTTTTCTTTAGAAAATTCGGAAGATAAAATTGAGGTTTTCACTACTCGTCCTGACACTATTTTTGGAGTGAACTTTATGGTTTTAGCGCCAGAACATGAGTTGGTAAATACAATTACAACAGATAATCAAAAAGAGAAAGTGGAGGAGTATGTAAATACTGCAAAACTAAAATCAGAAAGAGATAGGCAAGCAGATAAAAGTATTACAGGCGTATTTACAGGAGCTTATGCAATTCATCCGTTTACAGGAGATAAAGTTCAGGTTTGGATAGGGGATTATGTTTTAGCTTCTTACGGTACGGCTGCTGTAATGGCAGTACCTTGTGGAGACCAAAGAGATTGGGATTTTGCGACTCATTTTGGATTGGAAATCATCAATATTTTTGAGGGAGTTGATGTAAGTGAAAAAGCAAATGAAGATAAAAGCGTAACAATTGCAAACTCTGATTTCTTAAATGGACTTAAAGTTAAAAAAGCCATGAATTTGGCCATTTTTAAAATTGAAGATGGAGGCTTTGGAAGAGGTAAAATCAATTATCGTTTGCGTGATGCTATTTTTAGCCGTCAAAGATATTGGGGAGAGCCGTTCCCAGTATATTATAAGGGAGAAACCGCTTATATTTTGGAAAATGATAAGCATGTAACCTTACCTCCGGTAGATAAATATTTACCAACTTCAACAGGTGAACCACCACTTGCAAGAGCTAAAAAAGAGGATTGGAATGTGTTTGAAGGAGATAGAATGGAGACTAATATTATGCCAGGTTGGGCAGGGAGTTCTTGGTACTTTTTACGCTACATGGACCCAAATAATGAGGGTGAGTTTTGTGCAAAAGAAAAGTCGGATTATTGGGGGCAAGTAGATTTATATATTGGTGGAGCCGAGCATGCTGTTGGGCATTTATTATACTCTCGTTTTTGGACTAAGTTTTTGTACGATAGAGGATTTATTGGCTTTGATGAGCCATTCAAAAAGATGATTAACCAAGGAATGATTTTGGGAAGATCGAGTTTTGTTTACAGAATAAAAGACACCAATACTTTTGTGAGTTTTGACAAAAGAAAAGAACATAAAACTACTCGTTTGCATGTAGATATTGATTTTGTAGATAATGATGTTTTAGATGTAGAAAAGTTCAAAAACTGGCGGGAAGAATATGCTGATGCAGAATTTATTTTAAATGAGGATGGAAAATATTTGTGTGGGCATGAAGTAGAAAAAATGTCTAAATCAAAATATAATGTTCAAACTCCTGATAATTTAGTTGAGGACTTTGGTGCTGATACTTTGCGTTTGTATGAAATGTTTTTGGGTCCGTTAGAGCAGTTTAAACCTTGGGATGTAAAAGGAATAAATGGGGTGCATAATTTCTTGCGTAAATTCTGGCGTTTGGTACATGATGCAGAAAATAATTTTGAAGTTTCTGAGGAAACACCAACAAAAGCAAACTATAAAACATTGCACAAAACCATTAAAAAAGTGGAGGAGGAAATTGAGCGTCATTCTTTTAATACTGTGGTAAGTACTTTTATGATTTGTGTAAATGAGCTAACTGAACAAAAGTGTAATAACAGAGAAATTATTTCAGATTTTACGGTTCTACTTTCGGCTTATGCTCCGCATATTGCTGAGGAAATTTGGCAAAAATTAGGAAATGAAACTTCAGTTACTGGGACTAGTTTCCCTACTTTCAATGCAAGTTATTTGGTAGAGGATGAGGTAAATTATCCGGTTTCGTTTAATGGAAAAATGAGGTTTAAAATCACTTTGCCAGCAGAAATGAGCAAAGAAGAGGTGGAAGTTGAGGTGCTGAATCATGAAAAAACGGCTCATTATTTGGAAGGAAAATCTCCTAAAAAAGTAATTGTAGTGCCAAAACGAATTGTAAATATAGTAATGTAGTATGCCAATTAAAAGAGTTTTATTTTTTTTGATGCTTTTCCCACTATTTGTTTTTTCTCAAAACAATCTTCCTTTTAATGTTGGGGAAAGCTGCACTTACCGAATACATTATGGTCCTATTACTGCTGCACATGGTACGCTTAGCATAAAAAGTTTTGAAGAACATAATGATATTAATTGCCTTTATTTTGAAGGAATTGCACAAACTAATTCATTTTTTGATTTCTTTTTTAAGGTGTATGATAAGTATGTTTCTTATGTGAATCCTACCAGATTTTCTCCTGTTCACTTTATTAGAGATGTGAATGAAGGTGGATATATTATCAAACAAAACTATCTTTTTAACACTGAAAAGAATGAAGTGTTATCGAAAGACTCTATTTATAAAATTACAGAAAAAACGCAAGATATGCTCTCTGCTTTCTATTTTACTAGAGCTATGTTAAACAACCAAAATGTAAAAGAAGATTCTCTTATAAAGCTAAATATTTTTATGGATGAAGAAAATTATCCTATGCAAATTCGGTATGAAAAAAATGAGATAATCAATACAAAATTTGGGAAAATAAACTGTATGGTTTTCACACCTCAACTGCAGGAGGGAAGGGTTTTTAAGGATGGAGAAAGTATGAAAATTTGGATATCAGATGATGAAAATAAACTGATGATAAAAGTTGAGGCGAATATTATTGTTGGCGTAATAAAGGCCGAACTTTCCTCTTTTAAAGGTTTGAAAAATCCATTGTCAATAACTGATTAAATGGCATTGAATATCCCATTTTATTTTCTGTAAATTGCGGCTATGAAAACAAAATTATTCAGCATTTTATTTTTAGGGTTACTGCTACTACTTACAGCAGTAAACTTTACTAAATGTAACAAAGCAAATGGTGACAGCTCTATTGTTAATACCACTTTTGAGCCAATAATAGAATACGGCATTGTTGCCGACTCCTTTCAGCTAACAAGAGGCATTATTAAGCCAGGGCAGGTTTTAGGAGAAATATTATACCGCAATCATATTGACCATATTCAAATTGACAAAATTGTAAAAGCATCCAAAGGAATTTTTGATGTAAAAAGAGCAAAAGCAGGACAGCCCTTTACTGTTTTTTGCACAAAAGATTCCAATGCAATCGCAAAATGTTTTGTCTATGAAGAATCCTCAACCAACTATGTAGTGTTTGATTTAAGAGATGGAATAAAAGTATATAGAGGAGAAAAGGAAGTAGAAATTAGGATGAGAATGGCATCAGGAGAAATCACATCCTCATTGTGGAATGCCATCATGGATAACAATATGAGCCCTGCATTGGTGATGGAATTATCTCAAATTTACGCATGGACAATTGATTTCTTTCGCATTCAGAAAGGCGATAAATTCAAGGTATATTATGAAGAAAGATTTGTAGAGGATGAGTTTGTAGGAATAGGAAGAGTTTGGGCAGCAAATTTCACGCATCAAGGAGAAGATTTTTACGCTTTTTATTTTAATGAAGAAGGTGAAAATTTTGGAGACTATTTTGATGAAGAAGGGAAAACATTGCGAAAAGCATTTTTGCGAGCCCCTTTAAATTTTAGCCGTATCAGTTCTAGATATAGTAAGCGCAGAAGACATCCAGTAACAGGAAGAGTAAAAGCACATTTAGGCACAGATTATGCTGCTCCAAAAGGCACTCCAATTCTGACCACAGCAAATGGAACCATAGTTGCCGCAAGCTATACTCGTAATAATGGAAATTATGTAAAAATCAGGCACAATAATACTTATACAACTCAGTATTTGCACATGTCTAAAATAAAATCAGGAATAAGAAAGGGAGTGCATGTAAAACAAGGAGATGTAATTGGTTATGTTGGGAGTACGGGTCTAGCAACTGGTCCGCATGTCTGTTATAGGTTTTGGAAAAATGGAGTGCAAGTGGACCCTTACAAACAAAAGCTTCCTCCTTCACAGCCCATGAAAGAGAAAAGCAAAGCTTCTTTCCAATTAGTAAAAGACAGTTTAATTCAGTATCTTGCAGAACCAATAATATAATGCAAAATGCTGCACAAAAAAAGCATAACCCAAAAGCTTATAACGCTTTTATTTTTTCTTTCAGTTCATCTCATTTACGCAACTGATTTAAAAAATCCTTTTATCAATAACAAAGGACAGTTCCCCAAAGAAGTAATTGCAAAAGTAAATCTTCCTGGAGGGGCATTATTTATTGAAAAAGCAGCATTTACCTATCATTTTTACGACCAACAGAAATTGACTGATGTCCATAATTTAAAAACTATTGATAGACAGATGAAAGCCCATGCATTTAAAGTAATTTTTGAAAATACAAATGAGAATTCAGAGCATTTTTTAGAAGATAAAAGCGACTTTTTTGAGAATTATTTTTTAGGCAATAATGAATATAAATGGGCTAAAAATGTACATCATTATAAAAAGCTCAAACAAAAAAATATTTATGATGGAATTGATTTAAAATTATATTCTCATGATGGTAATTTGAAATATGACCTTATTGTAAAAGCAAATACAAATCCTAAAACAATAAAATTAAGTTATAAAGGAGTAGATAACATATTTCTAAAAAATGGAAATTTGTATGTGCAAACTTCTGTCAATACAATCACAGAACAAAAGCCATTTGCTTATCAAATTATTAGTGGAGAAAAAAGAGAAATTGCCTGTAATTACAAATTAAGAGGTTCTGTTTTAAGTTTTGAATTCCCTGATGGTTACAACAAAAATCAAGATTTAATTATTGACCCTACCCTTATTTTTTCGACTTATTCTGGAAGTACAGCAAACAATTTTGGCTATACCGCAACTTATGATAATTTTGGGTTTCTCTATGCCGGAAGTACGGCTTTTGGTGTGGGTTACCCAACTGTTTTAGGAGCATATCAGATTAATTTTGCTGGAGGTACAGGAAATTTAGGTACAGATATAGCCATTACAAAATATGATACAACAGGAACCATTGCCATTTACTCCACTTATTTAGGAGGCACAAAAGATGAGTTGCCGCACTCTATGATTATAAATTCTGCAAATGAGCTTTTCCTTTTTGGTACAAGCGGTTCGGATGATTACCCAACAATCTCCAATGCTTATCAACCTAATTTTAATGGTGGGCCTTCTTTTCTTCCTTCTGGAATTGGTATTTCTTACCCAGATGGTTGCGATTTGATTGTTTCTCGCCTAAGCGCTAATGGTGGTAATTTGTTAGCATCTACATATATTGGAGGAAGTGAGAATGATGGGCTTAACATTGCTGGAAAACTCAAATTCAATTATGCTGATGAGGTAAGAGGTGAAATAGATATTGATAAAAACAACAACATTTATATTGCAACTTCTTCTCGTTCTACCGACTTTCCCATTGTTGGCAATGTGTTTCAATCCACTTTAGATTCTTTACAAGAAGGGGTAATTATTAAAATGGACAATCAGCTCAGTAATATAATTTGGAGTTCTTTTTTAGGAGGGAGAGGATTGGATGCGATTTATTCTTTAGCATTAGATGATAGCGACAACATTTATGTTACAGGCGGTACAACTTCTGATGATTTTCCAACAACTACAAGTGCTTTACACCCTAATTATTTAGATTCTTTAAAGGCAGATGCTTTCGTTTCCTATATTTCTAAAGATGGCACACAAATAATAAGCTCTACTTATTTTGGGTCTAATAGTTACGATCAAGCTTATTTTGTAGAGTTAGATGGAGCACAAAATGTATATTTATTCGGGCAAACCAAAGCTACAGGAAATACACTAATTTATCAAGCCAGCTACAATGTGCCAGGTGGGGGAGAATTTATTAGCAAGCTTTCCAAAAATTTGGATCTTCTTTTACAATCTACTGTGGTTGGCGCTAATACGGGAAAGCCAAATATTTCCCCCACTGCTTTTTTAGTGGATGTTTGTAATAAAATTTATATTTCAGGATGGGGGTCTAATATAGGAATAGGAAATGCCGGAACAACTTTTAATCTTCCAACTACACCAAATGCTTTTCAAAGTACAACAGATGGAAACGATTTTTATTTAATGGTACTAGATGATAATATGAGTAATTTAATTTATGCTACTTATTTTGGAGGAAATCAAGCTACAGAACATGTAGATGGTGGCACTAGCCGATTTGATAAAAAAGGAATTGTTTATCAATGTGTTTGTGCCGGATGTGGTGGTTTTTCTGATTTTCCTACAACTAATGCTGCTGTTTCATCTACTAATAATGCTGCTTCAGGTACCCAATGTAATAGTGCAGTTTTCAAATTTGATTTTGATTTCCCTACCACCATTTCCGATTTTTCTGCCCCTTGGGTAGGTTGCGATACTACAATTGTTTTTCAGAATTTGAGTACTGGGGCAGCTAACACAACCTATCAGTGGTTTTTTGGAGATGGGATTAGTTCCTCTCAAGAAAACCCCACACATTCCTATAATCAAAATGGAATATATGATGTTACGCTCATAACAAACGATCCTACTTCATGTAATATTAGCGATACTATAATCAAGCAAATTTATATTCTTTCCAATTCCTCAAACACAATCCAGAAAGAAGAAATTTGTAAAAATGAGCAAATTCAAATTGGCTTATTGCCAGTAAATGATCCTACAATTTCTTATTTTTGGTTCCCATCTTATGGACTAAGTAGTATAACGATTTCTAATCCTTTTGTAATTACCGATTCTACTATTAATTATCAACTTCTGATTTCAAATGGGAGTTGTACCGATACAGTTTTTCAGTTAGTGGAGGTAAATTCTTTAGCTGTGGATGCTGGAAACGACACTTCTTTTTGTAATACTCCTATTTTACTCAGAGCAAACGCTAATGGGTTAGCCACTTCTTTTTTGTGGTCAAGCAACAATTATTTTACTGATACATTAAGTTTGGATAGCTTTTTGTTTAGCACTATTCCCATGCAATATTTTGTAAAAGTAACAGATGGGATTTGCCAAGCAAGCGATAGTGTAGAACTCAAAACCCAAAATATTGATATTTCTTTAAGTGGTAATTTTCAATTATGCAATGGAGATTCTGCATTTGTAAAAGTAAATAATTTACTACCTTCTGTTCCGCTAATAAATTATTTTTGGAGTGCAAACAATATTCTAAATTATAATGCCGATTCTTCTTCTGTTTGGTTTTTCCCATCCTCTTCCCTTTGGCTTTTTATTGAGGTGCAAAACCAAAATGGTTGTGAGCTAAAGGATTCTATTTTTATAGTAGTAACTTCTTATCCTATTTCAGATAGTATTTGGGCTAGTAAAAATCCTATTTACAAAGGAGAAAACACTACTTTAAACATACAAACAAACGATAATGTGCTTTGGGAAACAGGCGATACTACAAAGCAAATTGTAGTAGCTCCTATTTCTGACTCTCTTTTTAGGGTAGAGATTTATAACGATTTTGATTGCAGTATTTATGACAGTATTTTAATCACAATTTTAGATGTTTTTTGTGATGAAGAAAAAATAAAAATTCCAACTGCTTTTACTCCAAATAATATACCTCCCAATAATACTTATAGAATAAAAGATGAAGATGGAATTATTACAGCTTTTAAGTTGGAAATTTTTAATCGATTTGGACAGAAAGTTTATACTTCTAATAATAAAAACGGAGAGTGGGATGGTACTTTTCAAAATGAATTATTAGCACCACAAGTGTTTGATTTTTATTTGGAATTGGAATGTTTTGGCGGTAAAAAATTATTTAAAAAAGGTAATATTACATTGATAAGATGAGAATTTTATTGTTCATATTTTGCTTTGTAAATGCTTTTATCTTAAAAGCTCAAGATGTTCATTTTTCTCAATTTTCTGTTTCTTCTATGGGCTTAAATCCTGCTATCGTTGGCAATCAATCAGCCGACTATAAAGCCTCTTTTCAAAAAAGGACACAATGGCAAAGTGTTGCTAATCCTTTTAACACTATTTCATTTGGATTTGAAGCAAAAGATATTTTGAAAAATACTTCAGCAGGCTTGCAGTTTGTAAATGATGTAGCTGGAGATGCTAATTTTACTACTTCTGGGCTTAATACAGCAATTAATAGAACTTTTTCAATAGATAGAGACAAACAAATTTCAGTAGGGATACTATTAGGATTTGCACAAAGAAAAGTAGATTTTTCTAAGCTTATTTTTGAAGAAAATGAACAATTACAAAACCCCTCTTTTATGTTTTTTGATGTGGGAATTGGAGGAAATTATAGCGTTATAGTAAATGATGATTTTTCATTTATTTCTGGATTTTCCACTTACCATATCAATAAGCCAAAACAATCTTTATTAGAACTTGAAGATGTTAGATTAGAAGAAAAATACAATACTTATTTTCTGTCTTTTTATCAATTAAGCAACACTATAATTTTGAACCCCTCTTTGCTTTATAGCAGACAAGGGAAAAGTGCAGAATTTGTTATTGGTTCCGTTTTAAGGTATAATTTACAGCCAAATATTAATCTTATTTCCCAAGTTTTTTATCGCTGGAATGATGCCGTAATTCCAGCTTTTGGCATAAATTATAGTAGCATTAGAGCAGTGGTAAGTTATGATATTAATACTTCCGATTTAGTAACTGCTAGCAATAATAAAGGTGGTTTTGAGTTCGCAATTATTTATATTTGGAATAAGAAAAAAAGAAAGGGAAAAGAAAAAATTAAACACTATTGCCCAAGATATTTATGAAATTTTTAAAAATTATATTCTTATTATTTTCTAGTGTAATTTTAGCACAAGATAGCATTGAGATAAAGCACTTACCCAATTCTATCAATACGGTTGGGGCAGAACTTAATTTTTTTCAAGATGAAAAAAACCATGCTTTTTTTACAGCAATCCGAGAGGATAATAATAATTATATTTCCTCTATTTATTATAGCAGTTTTCAATTAGATCAATGGAGCAAGGGTAGTTATTTCTCACCTTTTAATTCTGACTATATGCAAAGTGGAAACCTTTTTATAACAAAAGATAAAATCGCTTATTTCACTTTTTGCAAAGGGGAAGGTTGTGCAATTTATAGTTCAAAGTTCAAAAATCAGAAATGGCTTAAAGCAAAGAAATTAGATGATAGGATTAACAAAGTCGGGAGTACCTGCACCCAACCGAATATTGCAATAATTAATAACAAAAAGTATTTGTATTTTGTATCAGACCGAGAGGGTGGTTATGGTGGATTAGATATTTGGCTTTCCGCTATTGATGAGCAAGGAAATTTTGGAAATCCTATAAATTTGGGAAATAAAATAAATACTAAGGCAAATGAAATCACCCCTTTTTACCACCAAGAAAAAGAGCTATTATATTTTAGTTCAGATAGAAAAAGTGGCATTGGGGGATATGATATTTACACTTCAAAAGGAAGTTTAACTTTGTGGGAAACGCCAACTTTATTAGCCGAGCCATTAAACACCTCTTTTGATGAAATGTATCTGAATTTTCACACTAAAAATAAGGGCTATTTTTCTTCTAATCGAACGCCTGCACTTTATTTAGATAAGGAAAATTGTTGTAATGATATCTTCTCTTTCGAGATAAAGCAAATAGAAAAAGAAACTCCAAAAATTATTGAAAAAATAAATAATTCTTTACCTCTTAGCTTGTATTTTCATAATGATGAGCCTGATTGTTGCACCATGAAAACCACAACAAAACTCAATTATAAGCAATCCTATATTTCTTACTTTTTATTAAAACAAGAATATCTGCAAAACAGTCATTCAGCAGCAATTAAAGATTTTTTCACAAACAAATTACAAGAAAGTTTTAATAAGCTAGATGGTGTTTTGTTAAAAATCAAGAATGCATTAGAAAATGGACAACATATTGAATTAGAAATAAAAGGATATGCAAGTCCACTTTTTGCAAAAGATTACAACATCAATTTATCTAAAAGGAGAATTGTTTCCTTACTTAATTATATGCACGAGTTTCAAAATGGTAGCATAACCCAATACTTAAAAAATAAGCAATTAGTTATTACAGAATTGCCTTTTGGCGAGTCGGTTTCTAATAATGTAAGCGATAATCCTAAAAATAAAAAGCTTTCTGTTTATAGTGTGGAAGCAGCAATGGCAAGAAAAATTGAAATTGTAAGGGTAAAATCTAAATAGTAAAGTTATATTTCTACTACTGTAAATTCGTAACTTTCCATAATTTGATTACAAAGCATTTTTTTGCAAGCTTCATCTACTTTTGAGGTTGCAACTTCCTCATTGCTTGCCTGAATTTCTAATGTAATGTGCTTGCCAATTCTTACATTTTCAATTTCTGATAAACCAACATTTCCCATACTAGCTGATACAGCTTTTCCTTGGGGGTCTAACAATGATTTAAGTGGCATTACATCTATTTCAGCTTTGAACTTCATAATTATAGTATATTATTTAATATTGATAAAATCAGGTACAAAATTACAATAAATGGTATAGCAGCAAACTGAAAAACGAATAATAACACAACTGCTGCTAAAATAAGTGTAATTCTGAGTATGTTTAACTTAGAAGTTAGGTTTTCTCCTTGACTTATTTTAAGTGAAAATAAAGGAATTTCTGCTACTAAAAGCAAAGGCATTATTACTGCAATAGCAATCAAAAACCTTAAATCAATAAACATGGGAAATAAATCAAAATTGATTAGTGGCACAGCTGCAATAAATATCGCTAGTGCAGGAGTTGGTAATCCAATAAAGGAGGATGTTTGTCTTATGTCAATATTAAATTTTGCTAAGCGAATGGCCGAAAAAATTGGGATTAAAAAAGCTAAAAACTTTAGATAACCAATTTCCGTTTCATTAAATTTTTCAATTAAATAATAAAGTATGCTCCCTGGAGCAACTCCAAAAGTTACCATATCGGCCATGGAATCTAATTGCTTTCCTAGCTCACCACTTACATTTAATAAGCGAGCTGCTAGTCCATCAAAAAAATCTAAAAAAGCACCATAAAAAATAAAACTAGCAGACAAAACTAAACTCCCTTCAAAAGCAAAAAGAATTGCAAAAAGTCCGCAAGTTAAATTAGCAAGAGTAATTATATTTGGGATATTTCTTTTGATTGCATTCATATCCGCAAAAATATGATAATATTTGTAACCAATATGAGAAAATTATTTTTAGCACTACTAAGCGGATTATTATTGGCCTTTTCTTGGCCTTCAATTGGAATATTCCCTTTCGTATTTTTTGCCTTTATTCCTCTTTTGATTTTGGGAAAAACTGCTAATAATGGAAAACAAGTTTTTTGGTATTCCTTTTTAGCCTTTTTCATTTTTAATGCCATTACTACTTATTGGGTGTATCATGCAACTCTATTTGGCGCTATTGCTGCTTTTGTAGTAAATGCTACTTTAATGGCTGCAGCTTTTTATTTGTTTCATAAAATTAAATTAAATACGAAAAATAGATTGGGTTATCTGTCTTTTATTGTCCTTTGGATAGCAATGGAATACCTCCATCTGAATTGGGATTTGTCTTGGCCTTGGCTTACTTTGGGTAATGTATTCGCTAATGTGCCTAATCTAGTGCAATGGTATGAGTTTACTGGTTTTTTAGGAGGTTCGATTTGGGTTCTTATAATGAATATTTTGTTGTTCAATTTGTACATTAAAGAAGATAAAAAAGGAGCTATTTTGTTTCCCATGCTTGTGTTGCTGCTCCCTCTTTTCATCTCTAATCATTTGTGTTTGGATTTTGAATCTGATAAAAAAGAAAATCTAAGTGTGCTTATTATACAACCTAATATTGATCCTTATACTGACAAGTTTAATGTTGGTTTTGAACAACAGTTGTCTGATTTTATTGCTTTGGCAAAAACAAAACTTACGCAAGAAACAGAATTATTAATTGGGCCAGAAACTGCTTTGTTGGAAGGGGTTTGGGAAAATAAGATAGAAGCTACTTATAGTATTAGAGCATTTAGGGATTTGCAAAAAGAGTTTCCTCATTTGAATATTTTGGTGGGCGCAAGTACTTACAAAATGTTTGGCCATGGAGAGCAAAAAACAACTACTGCTCGCCAAATAAGAAATGAAAACATTTTTTATGATGCTTATAATTCAGCAGTTTTTATTCCTGATAGTGGGGAGGTAGTTGTTTATCATAAAACGAAATTAGTTCCTGGGGTGGAAAAAATGCCTTTCCCTGAATTGCTTGATCCTTTGGCAAAATTGGCTGTTGATTTGGGTGGAATGAGTGGTTCTTTGGGGGGTACAAATACCTTAAATAATTTTGATTTAAATGGAAAAAATATTCGTCCGCTTATTTGTTACGAAAGTATTTATGGGGAAATGAATTATTCCAATTCGGCTTTAATTGCTGTTATCACCAATGATGGTTGGTGGAAAAATACTGCTGGTTATAAGCAGCATTTTGAGTATGCTCGGCTAAGGGCAATAGAGCAAAGAAAAACGATTGTTCGTTCTGCTAATACAGGAATATCTGGAGTAATAAATGCAAAAGGAGAAGTCTTAGAAAAAACAAAATGGGATAAAAAAGTATGTATTTCCTCTGAAGTCAGTTTGAGTAGTAAAATTACTTTTTACAATCAGTTTGGCAATTATATTGGGAGGATTTCTGTTTTTATTGCGGCTATGCTACTCATAATTGCTTTTGTAAAAGGGAAGGTGAATAAATAAAAAACCCACTCTTTTCAGAATGGGGTTTCATTATTATATAAC